>PDWI01002349.1_pt1 | contig 28528 bp, 23 predicted proteins | sample 1430891 | NCBI WGS metagenome assembly PDWI01 (sample SAMN01162508, study PRJNA174530) | Oral metagenome, whole genome shotgun sequencing project. | biome: Marine environment; feature: Marine mammal; material: Swab sample of the gingival sulcus; isolation source: swab sample of gingival sulcus... | reverse complement strand
GATCAAGAAAAAATATGGCAACCGCCTGAGCTGGGCCGATTTAATCGCCTATGCGGGAACCATTGCCTATGAATCCATGGGCCTGAAAACCTTTGGTTTCGCCTTTGGTCGTGAGGATATCTGGCATCCTGAAAAAGATATTTATTGGGGTTCAGAGCGAGAATGGCTTGCCCCAAGTGGCAGTGACGGCAGTCGTTATTCCGGGGAGCGTGACCTTGAAAATCCGCTGGCCTCGGTGATGATGGGCCTCATCTACGTCAACCCGGAAGGGGTGGATGGCAAACCTGATCCGCTGAAGACGGCCCGTGATGTGCGTACCACCTTTGCCCGCATGGCGATGAACGATGAAGAGACAGTTGCCCTTACAGCCGGGGGCCATACCGTGGGCAAGGCTCATGGTAACGGAGATGCCGGGTTATTGGGTGCCGAACCGGAAGGTGCTGGACTCGAAGAGCAGGGTTTTGGCTGGATGAACAACAAGCGACGGGGTGTTGGTCGTGATACGGTTTCCAGTGGGCTTGAAGGGGCCTGGACCACCAATCCAACCCATTGGGATAATGAATATTTCTCTCTGCTGCTCAATTATGATTGGGAATTGAAAAAGAGTCCTGCTGGTGCCTGGCAGTGGGAGGCGGTGGCCTTGAAAGAGGAGGACATGCCCGCCGATGTTGAAGACGCCTCATTGCGTCGTAATTTGATGATGACCGATGCCGATATGGCGATGAAGATGGATCCGGAATATCGAAAGATCTCCGAACGGTTTTACCAGGATCCTGAATATTTTTCCGAGGTCTTTGCCCGGGCCTGGTTCAAACTCACCCACCGTGATATGGGCCCGAAAACCAGGTATATCGGGCCGGATGCCCCCGATGAAGACCTGATTTGGCAGGATCCAGTTCCTGCGGGGTCAAAGGATTACGACGTTGCTGCAATCAAAGAGAAGATTGCTGCCTCGGGCTTGAGCGTTGCTGAAATGGTTGCCACCGCCTGGGACAGTGCCAGAACCTTCCGTGGTTCGAATATGCGTGGTGGAGCCAATGGTGCCCGTATTCGCCTTGTCCCGCAGAAAGACTGGCAGGGAAATGAGCCGGAACGGCTCGACAAGGTGCTTGCTGTATTGACTCCGATTGCCAAAGAGAGTGGGGCGAGTCTTGCCGATGTCATCGTTCTTGCCGGGAACCTTGGTGTCGAGCAGGCGGCAAAGGCCGCAGGCGTTACAGTTGAGGTACCTTTTCTGGCTGGCCGTGGTGATGCGACTGCAGAAATGACCGACAGTCGATCTTTTGGGGTGTTAGAACCCTTGCACGATGGCTTTCGCAACTGGCTTAAAAAAGACTATGTCGTTACCCCTGAAGAAATGCTCCTCGATCGTACCCAGCTCATGGGGTTGACTGCCCCTGAAATGACTGTTCTCGTTGGTGGCATGCGTGTCCTTGGGGCAAATTATGGCGGTACTGGACATGGTGTGTTTACCGATCAGGTGGGTGTGCTCAGCAATGATTTCTTTGTCAATCTCACCGATATGGGGAATACATGGGTCTCAACTGGAGAAAATCTCTATGAAATACGAGACCGCCGTACGGATGCGGTGAAATGGACTGCCACTCGGGTTGATCTGGTCTTTGGTTCAAATTCTATTTTGCGTGCCTACGCTGAGGTCTATGCCCAGGATGATAATAAAGAAAAATTTGTCCACGACTTTGTTGCTGCATGGACCAAGGTGATGAATGCCGACCGTTTTGATTGCCGGGCGTAATTCTTTTGTATAAAAATGAGAATAACCATGAATAATGGCAGGTTTTCAATTTGGCGGTGTTGGTAACCCCTTAGCAGGCTCTTTCGAGATGTTGGAAAGAGCCTTTTTTTCTTTAGAGGCTAATTGGTTTGCTTCAAACGAAAAGCTTATCTCGATAAGTTCTAATAACTGATTGACATTGCAATAGGCTGAATGTAACTTAAATTATTGAGTTTATGCAATAACAGGGGAAATAGTGTTATGAGGATAGAGTCTTTCCCTGCTGTTGACTACCTGGTTACAATTAAAGGATTTATTGAGTGAATAGAAGACGTTGTATAAAATATCTTACCTTTGCAGCTGTGTTTAATCCGGTGGATATGATGGCGGCTGTGCCGCGTATTCGTGCAGGAAACCTGAAGCATCATTTTACAAAACTCCCTGAAGCAGGTTTTTTATCAGCAACTAAAGAGGCGGCACCAACTTTTGTAGTGGATGATATCAAGGATTATCTGAATAAGATTCGTCATCCAGATCGTCCTCATCCAGAGGATATTATTCTCAATAGTAATGATAAGGTGTTGTTAAAAAGCGCTGTTAAAAGGCTTGAACGGATGCAAGGCTATGTCGGTCATGGTAACTTTTGTATTCTTGGCTACGAGGATTGTCTGAAACTTGCCCGAAATGTCTCTAAAATCGGCTCTTTTTCGAATCATGAGCTAAGGTTTATGGAAGAGATATTCTTCCGTGATGCCAGGGAATATGGTTTCTTTGGTGAAAAACAAACCATGGCTCTTACCGAAGAAATTAATCCCCTTGATATTTATAAGTTACCCTATAACGGAAACTATCTTTATCTGGGAGAATCTTATAACAAATATCTGAAGATCCAAAAGGAAGTTGGTGAGGATCTGGTACTTACCTCTGGTATTCGTGGACTTGCCAAACAGTTTCATCTTTTTCTGACCAAGGCATACAGATACGGTGGAAACCTTTCTCTTGCCTCACGTTCTATTGCACCTCCGGGTTATTCGTATCATGCAACCGGGGATTTTGATGTTGGTCAGCGTGGTTTTGGAGAAGGCAATTTTTCTGAAGAATTTACACGTACCAGGGTCTTTGGCAAGTTGATTGATCTGGGGCATGTTCATTACAGATATGAGAGGGATAATATGCTCGGTGTCCGCTATGAACCTTGGCATGTCAAGCTATAGAAAGATAAGGAAATTATTATACTAACTTGTCAATATCTTTAGCAAGGGAAGGAGACCATAAGATTGATGCCCTTATCAGAATCCGATAAAGCTTCATTAAATCTTTGGCAGAGTGAACAATATAAGCGAATTTTGGGAGAGTTACATAAGAGCCTCTCCAATAAAAAAAGCTGTATTGTTCTTACGGGAGATAGAGGTGTCGGCAAAACTGCGATGATTAATCAGTTCATCCAGGAGGCTGATGAACTGACAAAATCCTTGATAATTAGCGGTGAGCAGAGGGATGAGTTCGAACTTTATTCGTCTATTGCGTCCGGTTTTGGTGTCGGCAGCCGTTTTGCTTCAAAGGTTCAATTTTTTGTAGAATTCGGCAATTTTCTCTATAAATGTAATGAGCAGAAGCAGAAAGTTGTTCTGATTGTCGATGATTGTCATTTGTTAAAACAGACTTTTCTGGAAATTATCCGCCAACTTGCCAATATCGAGAATGGTGGCAAACGTCTGCTGCACCTTTTTTTGGTTGGGGATAAAGGTTTTGATCAGACTCTTGATTACAGTAAGAACAGGACTCTTCGCCTCTCTCTTGCGCTGCGTGAAACACTAGAGCCATTTTCCTTAAAGGAAACTGCTGAATATGTCAACTTTCGTCTGGAAGCTGTCGGTCATAAAGAAAAGGTGTTCTGCCTTAAGGGTATCGAAGCTGTCCATAAGGCAACCAGAGGGATAGTACGTGATATTAATTTACTCTGTGAACATATCCTTGCCGGTAACGGGTATGTCAGTGGTGGTATTGCTGTTGAACTTTCGATTATCCATGACAGTATAGAGCAGCTTGGGCTGGGAAGAGAATCTGAACCAGGAACCATTCCCATAGCAGAAAATCCCCGCCAGCAGAAAAGGGAGAAAGAAATTCTTTACCAGTCTCCCGATCTTGAGGATACCGGGGAAGCGTCTGTATTTATCCGTGAACCTGATTTTCCCATAAAGAAAAACAGGAAAAGAGCTGTGGTCCTTTGGCTTGGGCTGACTGTTTTTACTGTGGCTGGAGGCTTTGGCTCTTTCTGGTTATATCATCAGGGGCAACAGTTTAAACGAGAACAGTTTTTGGCAGCCAGACCTGAAAACAAGCCCAGAATAGTTGTGCCTCTGGTTCAGCCGACGAGAAAGGCAGAAGTCTCGCAAGCAAAAGTGTTGGAGAATAAATCTGCTTCGTTATCAACCGCAACAGAAGAAGAGCTGACAGGTAAAGTGCTGTCAGAAGAGTTGCAAAGCCGGGCTGAAAGAGTTGTGGAAAATCCGTCTACAGTGCTCAGGGGGCTGCCGGAGCAGCCAGAAATCCCTGATTTCCCTGTAGAGGGGGATGGAAAGGCAATTGTTGATGTAGCCGCAAATATTGAGCCTGGAGATTCAGAGACAGAATTGTCGGAAGAATCTGTTGAATCGCAGGAAGTTGAAGTTGTCAAGGATGCTGCAGAAGGAGTGAAGCAGGTATTGACTCAGCCTCCTCTTCCTGTAAAGACGACTGTTCTGTCGCCAGAACCTCCTGCTGCCAAGGCAGAGCCCGTATTAAAACCTTTAACAGGTATTGAAGAACCTCTCCATCTTGAAGAGCAGCTCGCTCTGGAGCTTGATAAAGGTGATGTCGAGGAGCCTTCCGTTATTACTGTCGAAAAATCAGAAGATGAAAAACATATTGTTCAACTGGCTACAGTTTCCAAGAAGCGGATTGCCCCTCCAGAGGCCGCTTCAGACAGGAGTGCCCTTCTTGCTCAGACTTACACCTTTCGTTTAAAGCCTGGTTCTCCAGAGATGACAGATTCTTCCAAAGCCAGGTTTGAGGAGTTTGTTGAGCTTGCTGGCGAGAACCCAGAATTGCCGATTCAGGTGAGAGGTTATGTTTCTTCGGATGATGATAGTGAAGAAAACCGTGAACTTTCCAGAAAAAGGGCAATTCAGATGTATAAGATGCTGCTGGATAGAGGGGTAGAGTTTACCAGAATTCAGGTGTTAGGAATGGGCGTACAAGATCCTGTCGCTTCCAATGCAACGCCACAGGGGCGATATAAAAATCGACGAGTTGAGCTGGAATTTGTAACTGATAATGAGTAAAAGAAGGAATAAACAGTTCGTTTTTATGGGTCGTGGTTCAGACCCGAGCAGACAGTTACCGATTTTTTAGCTGTGATTGTCAGATCAACTCTAAGCTATAAACTTTTCTTCCCAATATTGCTTTCCATCCTCAAGAATTTCAATTGGGGGTTTTTCCAGAACACATCTTCCCCTGATGTGTTCGTTCATTGTTCTAATCTTTGATCCATTCAGCCAGGTCTTTTTGTAATTCAGAAATAGAAAAAAATTCCTGACTAATCGTTTTATGGAATCGTTCACACATCCCTTTTATTTGCGCGGCTCAATTCAGCGAGATTTAAAAGGCTGGTCTTGTGTTTAATGATTGGATTGGTAGAATGCAGGATGAGGGTTATTTCCTATGTTTTTTTATTTACACAATGAGCAAAGCTGGCAACCCTCTCTTTGATAAGAAAAGTGTGCAATCTGAACTAATTTACTTTTAAGGAATAAGTCTTATCAGGTAACTTGATAATATGGCAAAAGATTTAACTTCATCGCATCGTGAACGTCAGAACATTCTGAATAATCGCTATGCGCTCCAACAAGCGGAGAAGCACTTGACTCTTGGTGGAGTGTTATATGAAGGAGAACCTGTCTTTACAAAACAGCAAGTCATTGAAATATTTGATGTTAGTGAAAGTACTATTGAAAAATATCTGGCTTTGCATGGCGAAGAGTTAAGAAATAATGGATATCGGGTCTTGAAAGGAGCGAAACTTCGAAATTTCAAGGCGATAATGTCTGGTACCGTAATAAATTACGGTACCAAAACTACAGTGTTGGGGGTGTTTACATTTCGGGCTGTTCTTAATCTGGCAATGTTGATATCTGAAAGTGCTCAGGCGGCAATAATACGATCCAGACTGTTAGATATAGTGATTGATGTAATGACTGAGCGAGTCGGTGGTCATACAAAGTATATAAATCAAAGGGAAGAAAACTACCTTATCGCTTCTTTTCAGGAGGAAAATTACCGTAGGTTTTTCACCGATGCATTGGATAGGTATGTAGAGGATAACAAGTGGAAATATGCACGTTTCACGAATAAAATATACCAAGCCATTTTTAAAGAAAATGCAACGGAATACAGAAAGGTTCTTAATTTAGCTCAGAAGGCAAAGATACGAGAAACCATGTATTCTGAGTTATTAACTCTGATTGCAAGTTTTGAATCAGGAGTAGCTTACGAACTCCAGCATGAATCGGAAAGAATCGGGAGAATACTCACTTTAAAAGAGGCGGAAGAGGTGTTTGATAGATTTGGTGAGCATCCATTATTTAAACCTCTGATTATCGATGCTCGTACGGCAATGGCAAATCGAGATTTGTGCTTCAGAGACGCCTTGCACGATAAACTGGAAAAGTATATTGAATCCGTGCCAGAAAGTGATTTTGAAAGGTTTCTCGGAGAAACGAGCAAATCACTGGAAGAGCGATTGAGTGATCCTGAAACACTGGCTGTTTTTAAGCGGTTGAAGGATCGATAGTATGGTTGGTAATCGCAGATACTTCTATTTCGATGTTCGACATGCTATCCATGTACACGATTGGATCATAGAAAACTCCGGTGGAATGCCGGGGATATCTAATAGAGGGAATCTGGAAAGCTCACTCGAACATATTAAGAACAATGTATATTACCCAGAGATAGAAGACAAGTTGACTCATTTAGTATTCTCGATCAACAAGAACCATGCTTTCGTTGACGGGAATAAGAGGGCTTCAATAGCCCTCGGGGCATATTTTCTTGAGTTGAATGGTTATGATTTTATCGTTGCCCAGTTTGTTATAGAGATGGAGAATGTGGCAGTTTTGGTGGCCGACAATAAAATATCGAAAAAGTTGCTTTATAAGATTATCTATTCGCTGTTGAATGAAGATGATTATTCTGAAGAGTTGAAGATTGAACTGCTCGAAGCTATTGATATTGGAATCTAGTGGTTTAGATCAGATCTGACAGTTATCGATTTTTCAGTTATGGGTGTCAGATTGAGTGATATGAAATAAATGTGAACCTTCTCAGTAGATGGCAGAGAGGATATGGACAGCAATCAGATAATTTCGAATAGGTTCAGACCAGATCGTACTCTTTGTATGTAAAAGAGATCATGTGTTAAATATCGTAAAGGAGTGCGAAATGTCAGCAGAGGAACAACCTGTCTCGGTATCTCTTGTTTTGGGTAGTGGAGGGGCAAGAGGTCTTGCTCATATTGGTATTATCCGCTGGCTGGAGGAAAATAATTACAGAATAGATTCGATTTCCGGCTGCTCTGCTGGTGCTGTGATTGGTGGAATTTATGCTGCCGGAAAACTTGATGTTTTTGAAGAGTGGGCAAGGGAGGTTAATGCACTTGACATCGTGACCCTGCTTGATGTTTCCTGGGGGCGCGGTGGTTTTGTTAAAGGTGACAGATTTATTAACGAGCTGATTGGTTTAGTGGGCGATCAGAAAATTGAGGAGTTACCCATTGAATATACAGCCGTTGCCGTCGATATTCGTGAGGGCAAGGAAATCTGGTTACAGGATGGAAGCTTGTTTGATGCCATTCGTGCCTCGATTTCCTTGCCGCTTCTTTTTCAACCTTTTTATTATAGAGGGATGAGCCTGATTGATGGCGGGGTTTTAAATCCGGTTCCGATTGCACCTACTTTTAAGGATTCAACGGACTTAACCATTGCGGTTGACCTCAATTCAAACAAGGGAGTATGTTCTCCGGTTGATGTTTCGGAGCAGGAAGAGGAAATTGATAGCTCCTCTTCCATTCGTGCTAAAATCAGTCGTTATCTTGAGGAGTTGCAGGATTCTTTTGGGAGAGGAGAAAGGGATGAGTTTGGTATTAACGATATTGCCTTTCAGGCTTTTGATGCAATGCAGTCCACTATTGCCAGACAGAAGCTTGCAGCCTATCCCCCTGACCGGCTGGTGCATATACATAGGAGGGCATGTCGTATGCTCGAATTTAACCGTGCGGCTGAAATGATAGCACTTGGCTATCGTCGGGCAGGCGAATGTTTGGCAGAAAAAAAATAGGTTTATACAGAAAAAGCAACACATCAGGCAACTATCTGCCAGGAATGTGAGTATGGCTTTGGAAAATCTGAATTGTACCGAAGCTGTATTCTTACAGGATTTTGTTTAAAAATTTTCGACAAAGGGTTTCAGACCAGTATTCCTGCTCCTTGTTAAACTGGACAAACCCCACATGTCCACCATACCTTGTTGCTATTAATTGCAGGTAGTCTGATTTCTCGGCTATTTCATAAGGGTAACAGTTCTCTCCAAGAAAAGGGTCGTCAAGGCTGTTGACCAGCAGGGTTGGCGTTGTGATTTTATCCAGCCAGGTAAGGCTGCTGCATTGCTGCCAGTAATCATTGGCATTTTTAAATCCATGGATTGGCGCGGTATATCGGTCATCAAACTGCGTGAAGTTGACGATTTTCCAGTAACCACAATCATCCATTTCTTTTGGGTATTTTTCTTTTTTAGCAAGAATCTTTTTGTGCAGTTCCTTTAAAAATCGTTGCATATAGAGTTGATTGACAGGTCTGCTTAACTCTTTTGCCGCGTCGGCAAGATCGCAAGGAACCGAAAAGGCGAGTCCTCCAACGACTTCCTCAGGAACTGAATTTTGCCTCTTGCCAAGATAGAGCAGGTTGAGGTTCCCTCCCATACTGAAGCCGATCAGAATAATTTTTGTGTAGACCTTTTGATTAATCGCGTGCTCTACGACTGTTTGCAGGTCATAGGTTGAACCGTTATGGTACATTGAGAGCTGGTTGTTCGGTGTCCCCGAGCAGCCACGATAGTTCCAGGCAAGAGCATCCACTCCTTCCCTGTGCAGCGCCTGTATCATGCCGGTTATATAATTTCGTGTGCTGTTTCCCTCAAGGCCGTGCGAGAGTATGGCAAGGGTCTCAGACCTGTTGTTTTGCCGACAGAAAGCCCAATCGATATCAAGGAAATCATCATCCGGGGTGGCGATTCGTTCACGCACATAGCCGGGGTTTGCCCTGGCTGGACAGAGAGTTGCATAAATTGATTGCAGATGTCCACTGCGCAGCCAGGATGGTGGTGTGTATTCAGGTGGCTGGAGAAATTCCATTAGCCAATCTTCTGCAGACCAAGTTCGTGCATTGGCAGGATAGCAGCACCTGTCTCCTTGATGTTCTGGATCGATTGCCAGGCTGCAAGTGCGTCCAGATGAACGCCTGGGCAGATCGCCGGACCGCTTGCAGGGAAGTTTTCCTTGTTACAGCAAAAACCGGTTATTATCGCTGTACCGTCATTGGTCTCTACTTCAACAGAGAGACAGCCGACAGTGTGACCTGGTGAGAATATTACTCTTATACCTTCAGTAATTCTTCCATCTTCCGGCAAATCGGTAAAATTTATCTCTTCAATGAAGTAATTATCATAGCGGTGATCCAGTGGATGGGGATCGTTACAAAATTTTATTTCTTCTGGATGAGCATAGAATGTTGCCCTGTTAAAGAGAGCATTATTGCCACAGTGGTCATCGTGCAAATGGGTATTGATTACCACATCAATATCATCAGGTGTTAGCCCTTCGGCAGCCAGACAGTCAACAATTGAATGTGCCTCAAGACCAGTTTCTTCTGTAAATGCAGGGGGAACAAACAGCTCATTTTCATCGAGACCGGTGTCAACAAGAATTTTTTTATCTTCGCTTACCAGTAAAAAGGCCCATATTGGCAGCCAGATTCGCTTACCGTATCCTTGTTGATAGGTCATGATTCCCTGATCAGGGTTTCTAACGCCGGTTAATAATGGAGTTATTGAGTATTTCATGCTGCTCCTCCTTTAGGTTGCGGGTAAGTTTCTGTTACTTGTCCTCCCTCTCGCAAAGGGCTGCGTGTAGAGCACATTGTGCTTTTTTAAAATTTTTGCGTTCGATGATGAATTGCATATTCGTTTGTCTTGATGTTTGTGACACTGCAAGAATATTAATATGCTTTTCGGCAAGGGCTTTTGTTGCTTTGGCGAGGATACCTGGTTTCGCAATGTTTGAGCCGATGGCGCAAACAATGGCAACATTGTCCTGGGTAACCAGTTCAAACTCCTGACGCAGCTCCTTTACCAGTGCTTTGTGGCAGTGGCTATCGTAGACGATAACACCAATGGTGTTAGCATTTGTTGCCTTGTTGATATAGGACACTTGATGACGGGCAAATACCTTCATGATTTTCATATCAAAACCAACCTCACCAACCATTCTGGTGTCATGGACTTCGAGGCTGGTAACCTTGTCGGAACCGGTGATGACCTCTGTTTTGGAGCGTGGGCAGAGAAACTCCTTGGTTATCAGGGTTCCCGAGTGATCTGGATCAAAGGCATTTTTAATTCTTATGGGGATACCGGCGGTTTCAAGCGGCTTGGATGCCTTGGGATGAATAGCCTCCATGCCGACATCGGCAAGCTGGTCGGCTACATCATAATTGGTGTTACAGATTGGATGAACCTTGTCCTTTCCTATAAGGATTGGATCGCCCGAGCAGAGATGATATTCCTTGTGGATAACTGCCTCTACAGCCTTCAGAAGCACTGCAATTTTTGAGAAGGTTACTTCAGAATAGCCACGATCAAATTCGCGCATAATACCTTCGCGACCTTTGGTGTACCCTGTGGCAACGCAGATCGTCTTTTTGGGGTCTATTCCCTGAAAGGTATCAAGAATACGCTGGTCAATGGTCATATCGCGCTTGTCCTGCCAGCCGCTCAGATCAATATAGGCTGCATCATAGCCCCTGTTTTGTATAATATTTACCGAATTGAAGGCACTATGCATCTCACCGATTGAGGCGAGAAGTTCCCGCGCTGCCAGCAGCATTTCACTGCGATTTACATAGCCGGAACCCAGTACATTATCCATGCTTTTGAGTACGGTTACAGCCGCCTGGATACGTTCACAGATAAACTTGTCAGCAATTTCAAGATTCAGACCTATGGATTCAAAGCCCCTGTTGAGGGTGCAGAGATGTTCCTGCAAGTTTTCCATCGCTTCTTCATAATTGCCATTTTCCGCAAAGGTTTGATAGATGCCTGGCTGACCGGTTTTTTTATGTTCCAGCAGCTCATTGGTAATACCGGCATAGGCGGAGACAACAAAAATGCGGTTATAAACTTCTTTGGGATTATGAAATATTACATTATCCAGAACTTCCCCGAATCGGGACATTGTTGTACCGCCGATTTTTTCAACACGAAGAGAACGCATTTTTTCACCATCAGTTTCTTGCTATATTTTGATACACGACTTCCTATAATTATTATTTTAAGGTCTTTTGGCAAGCCCCGAATACTAGCTTAAAGGATAGGCCTTGGCAATAAATTTATATTTCTTCTAATAGAGGCATTTTTTGGTCTTTAGTAATTTTGCAGCAAATTTTTAATCTCTGTTTTTACAGTGTCAACCAGATGTTGCGGACTAATAACTTTTGCCTGACTGCCCCAGGAAAGAATCCATTTTTTCAGTTCAAATGAAATTATGGTGTTCAGTTCCATGACAGCCGAGCCGTCCGGCTCCTTTCTTGTTTGCTGGTTGTGGTGCCATGTTCTCTCAAACAGATAAGGCACAGCCTCAGGGCTAAAACGTATTACCACTTTTTCCTCATTGTCTCCCCAATGAATGCCGAATCGTGAACTGGAAATTTTTTCAAAGTTAAAACTTGCCGGAATCTCGAAATGAGTTTTAAGACAGACCGCCTTGGTCATTCGTGAGAGGCTGAAGGTTCGCACTGCTTTTCGTTTATGACAGTAGGCAATGATGTACCAGTCGCCGTCGTATCGTATGGCATGGTATGGTTCGACAATTCTGCTGGAACTTTTTTGACCGGGAAACTGATAGGATATATGTAAATGTTGCCGATTACGTACAGCATTAAATGCTGTATCCCATATTTGGGGATCAATTCTGGTGCCGGGAGGAGAGAAGACGGTAAAACGTGTATTGGGCAGTTCCAGATTATTCTGTTTTTCCGGCAGGGAATCTTCTATTTTTTTATAGACTGAACTCAGTCTTTCATACAGTGGTGTTCCTCGATATTGTTCAAGCAGCTCTTCCGCCAGATAGATTGCAAAGATATCACTTTCCCTGATTGACATGGCTGGTAGACTGAAATTCCCTTCGGTATAAAAAAAACCTCTGTCCCTGGCAGAATATGCAATAGGAGCATTAAGTTGATACCGCATATAGTCAATGTCCCGCTGTATTGTCTTTGAACTGACTTCCCATTCCTCTGCAAGAGATGAGCAATTTGGAAAGTTTCCCTCACTGATTTTACGATCAATGAATAACAGCCTGTTATGCTGCGGTTTGTATTTTTTCACGTTCTTTCCTCCTGAGTCTCCTGAATAAAAAATATCATAAAAATATTGGTAGGACAACGTTTGTCCTACTATTGCTGCTATATTGGTTTCATCTGATAACAACAATTGATGTTTACTACGGAAGAGGAGGATGTTATGAAAATTATGGAAATGAGTCACGATGCCAATATTTGTTGTCCTTTTTGTCATGAGATAGTTGCTGTAAACAGTGCCCGGGAGCTTCGGGAATGTCCACATACCCTGCTTATTACCACTGATAGCGGCGTAAGGTTTGGTAATGATTATCTGGGTGTTGGTTTACTTGATGAGGATGAAACCGAATCAGAGAGGGGAAATGTCTTGTTTGATCTTGCCGGCCATCGGCTTATTATGATTAAAACGTATCAGCCTCCACCATCCAATGAGGGCGCGTATTATTTGTTTAAGTGTTAGGGTGAAATTGATGAAAACTATTCAGGGAGATTTGCTGCAACTGGCTGAAGATGGTTTCTTTGATGTCATTATCCACGGTTGTAACTGTCATTGTACTATGGGAGCTGGTATTGCCCTTGGCATAAGAACCAGGTTTCCTGAAGCTTATGAAGCCGATTGCCAAACTGTTAAAGGTGATATGGGCAAACTTGGTTCGATTAGTTCGGCGAGGATTATGCGAAAAGGTCATGAACTCGTTGTCGTCAATGCCTATACCCAGTTTGACTACGCAGGTGCTGAATTGCTTGTTGATTATGATGCAGTACGGGAATGTCTGCTTGAGGTCAGGAAACTCTATTCTGGAAAGAGGATTGGTTATCCAAAAATCGGAGCAGGTCTTGCGGGAGGTGACTGGAGGCAGCTTGCTGCCATAATTGAGGAAGTCCTCAACGGAGAAAATCATACTCTGGTCGAATTCAGACCAGTCAGCCCTTGACTATTACGAGGCTGAAAGCTGCTGCCTGCTTTTTCCGGGTTTGCCTTTTGTCTTTTTTAATAGCAATACCGTTCTATTATTCGAAAGTTTGTCGTAACATTCTTATTTCAGCCCAAGAATTTTTTTGGCGGGAATCAATGCTGTTGCTGCCGCAGAGACAATATTACCTGCCACCCCCGGACCGTCACCAGCCACAAAAAGTCCTTTGATGACTGTTTCGAGAGAGTTGTCTGTATCCACCTGGGTTGCGAAAAACTTGATTTCCGGTGCGTAAAGAAGTGTCTCATCATTTGCTACACCTGGTACAACATTGTGAAGCTGCTCCAGCCCATCCACCAGGTTGGTGACAATCCTTTCGGGCAGGGCCATGGCGATGTCACCACAGGTTACATCCTTTAATGTCGGTTCAATAGAGCTGTTCTTTATTCGATTCCAGGTTGATCTGCGTCCCCTTTTTAAATCACCAAAACGTTGCAGGATCGGCTTGTGCCCGCCGATAATTGTGGCAAGGCGACCAATGGATTCGCCGTAGGCTGTATTATCTTCTACCGGGTCGTTGAGAACCACTTTTGAGAGAAAGGCGAAGTTGGTATTGCTGGATTTCCTGTCCATATATGCGTGGCCGTTAACGCAGACAAAGTCCTGATAATTCTCAAGGGCAACAAAACCACCATAATTGGTACAAAATGTTCTGGTCTGATCGTCATATTTCTGAGTACGGACAAAAAAGGTTGGGTCGTAGATCACATTACAGAGATCCTGCATGACCTCGTTCGCTACCTCAACACGGACACCAACCTCAATACCCCGTTGTGAAATATTGATTCCGTGAGCTTTCACAACAGAGGCAACCCAGTCTGCACCGACTCTCCCCGGTGCCAGAATCACATGCTTTGCACTATAATGTCCACGGTTCGTTTTTACGCCGGTGATGTTGCCGTTTTTGGTAATTATATCTTTTACCGTTTCCGAGGTGTGAAAGGTTACGCCCTTTTCCTGAATATATTCGGCCATTCCTGCAATGTGAAAGGGAAGATTATCGGAGCCCAGATGTTTTTGTTTTATCAGCAGAAGGTCGATGCCGTGTTTTTTGGCTTCTTTCCGAATATTTTTGGCATTTTGTGGATCGGTGGGATAAACCTTACCGTCCATCTTGAAACGGTTAAATATGGTTTCAGTTTCATCAATAAGGGCATTGGCTTCACTCATTCCCATGAATTGGGTAAGATCTGTTTTACCAAGACGAGGGATGAAATTGAGTTTGCCATCTGAAAATAGTCCGGCACCACCAATACCACACAATATATTACACGGTCTGCAACCAACGCAGGAGCTGTCTCCGGCAATGGGACATTTTCGTTTGAGAGATGCCTTGCCTTTTTCAATGACCAAAACCTTGAGGTTGGAATGTTCGCCAAGATAGTAGGCTGCGAAAAGTCCTGCCGGGCCGCCACCCACAATAATCACATCATAACTTTTTGTTGCAGTCATAGTTGAGTGTTCCCTTTCCTTCCTTTGGGAGTTAATGTTTATAGAGCGTAAACACAACGATGCCCGCTGAATTTGTTTTTTATTCGAGCGGGCAAGTCGCATTGTTATCTGAAAAAATTGCTAAGGTCAAGAAGTAGTTTTGTCGTAAGGTGTTGTTGATTTGCTCCTTTTCTGCAATAGAAGGCTCTCTCTGTTGATAAATAAGAGACGATGAGGTATTTCTTCTATTCAATGAAGCGAAACAAGGTCGGGGGAAAACAATGACGAAACATGATTTGGGTAAAAGTCCAAGAAAGCTGTACCCAATCTGGTATCAGTACGAGGTTCAGCCAACGGCGGCAAACAAGGAAAAGGGGCGGTGGCACGGAGGACTTGCAAACTTGATAGTTTTTGCCTACTCAGATCAGGACGGACGGGCTAAATGTGGCAGGCATATTGCCAGATGTCATTGGGAAATTACCAGATTGACGCGTGCTTTTCCTGTGCGGGAAGAAAATCTTGAACACCTGGAGCCAGTTTTTCAGGAGTTATATCGGGAAGCAGAACTTTCGGGTATCGCTGTACGCTTTGATGGTTGGTGTGTTAATAAAAAAAGATAATGGGAAGGGTAAGTAAATGACAGATGATATTGGCAGAAGACTTGTAGAAAGCGTAAAAAATCAGGGCACCCCCCGGAGCAATGAAAGTTTTGTGAAGGCTATGGAGCTTGCCAGGGCCTATGCCAGTTCTGGCTCTGTAACCCATTATAGCTCGGTTGCCCGTTTGTTTTATGATCTTTTTGAGATGTTTGAAACCGGCCATGATCCCAGGGAGAAAAAGTAATACCTTCTGGCAAGAAATTGATGGCAGCTTTTTTCAGGGGGAGGTTTGCTGTAGGCTTTATTTCATCGGTTAATCGATTGTTTCTTGCTTTGCCTGTAGACTCTGTTACGATGCCCTGCTCACTAACTTTGATATAACTAACGAAAAATGATGCAGAAACAGGAAATATCAAAATCTACAGCATGGTATCTGGCGAGCCGTCCCAAAACCCTGCCGGCAGCAGTCGCACCTATTCTGGTTGGCAGTGCTGCTGCTTTTGTTGATGGTTTTTTTCTTTTATTGCCAGCGATTGCCTGTCTTTTTGGGGCAATTTTTCTTCAGATAGCGGTGAATCTTGCCAATGATTACTTTGATGCAAAAAACAACATAGACTCGGAAGAGCGTCTTGGTCCAATGCGAGTTACCCAGTCTGGTTTGATTCCATCAGCCCAGGTGAAACTTGCCATGATTTTCTGTCTGGTTATTGCCGGCTTGCTATTTTGTTATCTTTCCTGGGTTGGTGGTTGGGTCATTGTTATTATTGGTATAGCCTCGGTGTTAGGTGCTCTTGGCTACAGTGGTGGCCCTTATCCCCTGGCATCCCACGGACTGGGTGAGATTTTCGTCTTTATCTTTTTCGGTCTGGTGGCTGTCTGTGGAACGTATTTTATCCAGACCCAGCAAATGAATGGTTTTGCCCTATTGGTCTCTTGTCCTCCCGGATTGCTTATCACTGCCATTATGGTAATCAATAATTTGCGGGACATTCCAACAGATAAGAAGGCAGGAAAACAAACCCTTGCGGTGATGCTTGACAGGAATAACACCATCAATCTCTATCGCTTATTGCTGTTGTTTTCCTACTGTATCCCGGTGATTTTATGGATTATGAATGTTTGCTCAATTTTTATTCTTCTACCGCTGCTTTCATTGCCCCTTGCTGTTGTTTTATGGAAGGACGTGGAGCGGTGTGTCGGCAGCGAACTGAACGAGACTCTTGCTAAAACAGCAAAACTTTCTCTGGTTTTTAGTCTGGTATTCAGTCTTGGGCTGATTTTCAGTAATTCTTAATAGTTGGTCAATTATGAGCTTTTTACGACTAGAAAATAAAAAGATTGTTATTTTTGGTATGGCGAATAAAAAATCTATTGCCTGTGCCATTGCCAAAAACCTTGTTGAAGAAGGTGCTGATGTTATCCATGTTGTGCGTTCCGAGGAACGCAGGAAAACAGTCCTGAAAGTTTTTCCGGAAAGCAGGGTGTTTGTTTGTGATGTTGAGGATGAGGCAAATATTATCAGGGTCAGGGATGAGGTTGCCCAGCTCCTGGGTGAGGATGAGAAACTTGCAGGATTGGTTCATTCTATTGCCTTCGCCAACTATTCGGAAGGACTGAAACCGTTTCATGAAACCCTGAAAAAAGATTTTCTTCAGGCTGTAAACATTTCCTGTTTTTCCTTTATTGCCATTGCCAACCATTTCAAGGAGTTATTAGCCAGTGATGCTTCAGTTCTCACTATCTCGATATCTACTACCAGGATGGCTGCAGAGAATTACGGCTATATGGCACCAATCAAGGCAGCCCTTGACTCCTCTCTCTGTTTCCTGACAAAATCATTTTCTGCCTTTTCACATATAAGGTTCAATGCTGTGGCTCCAGGTCTCTTAAAAACATCTGCTTCGGCAGGGGTTCCTGGCTATGTAGACAGTTATCTTTATGCGGAAAGGGTTATTCCACGTAAGAAAGCTCTGACGACTCGCGAGGCAGCAGATACGGCAACATTTTTGCTTTCGGAGCGGTCCTCGGGGATTACTGCCCAGACGATTGTGGTGGATGCTGGTATGTCTATTAATTATTTTGATGCTGATGTGGTGAAGGCCAGGGTGGAATTTGCTGACTAATCTTCACAAGCACGAGAATAAATCAGGCTGGTTTAATTAGCATGAGTTTCAAGGCATGGGTTGCACATTTGGCGACACATGCTGGTTCCAGCCCTTCATCAAGTCGATCTTTACATAAATCACATTTTATCGCTTTTCTGGTTTCTGGATTAATTACTGGAATATTCCATGGACAGACTCTGGTACAGATCAGGCAGCCTATACATTTTTCCTGATCAATAAAGACAATTCCGTCATCCCGTTTGATCATGGCATTTTTCGGGCAGGCGGGCACGCAGGGTGGATCTTCGCAGTGATGGCAATGGGAAAAGGTTATTTCTGTCCTTGGTATACCACCTACCCTTACCAGTGGTGTTGTTTTGATTGCGCAGAGAAAGGTACCCACAGGTAAATTTTTGTGAACTTTGCAGTGAATCTCGCAGCCGTGACAAGCGACACAACGGTGGCTATCGAGGTGAATCATGTATTTTTTCACAGTTCAACTCTCCTGGTGTGATTACGGATACTTTTCTTCACATGGACAAAGACTTCACAGAGGTTGATACCTCCACCCGCCTGATCCCAGTTATCAAGAGAGCCCACCATTAATTTCTGGTCAGCAAGACCTGCCAGAAAGCTTCTGGTTTGTCTTGGGATGTCCTTGCCGAATCCATGGGTTGTAAAAACTGCTTCAGGATGAATATGGTCGCTGATATGGGCTTTAACTGTTGCTCTGTAACTCTGATCAGAAGATGCCACTTCCACGAGATCACCCTGTTTGATACCAAGTTTTTTCGCTTTTTTTGTGTGGATGGTCAAACTGTTAACCGGCATGAGCTCGGAAAGCAGGGGATTGTTGGTGGTGTGGCCCTGGGCATGAACAGCCGTTTTACCGTAGATGAGACGAAACATTCCCTGCTTTGGTTTCTCTGGTCTTTCAAATGGATGAAGAGATGCGATTTTGGCTGTTTCCAGTTTTTTGCTTATTATTTCTATTTTACCGCTTGGGGTCTTAAAATGACCATCCAGTTTGTCACGGTCGAAAAAGACAGGAGTATCGACCATTTCAACAAAACCTTTTTCCTCAAAATCAGCAATGGTATAGCCTGTCGGCTCAAGCTGCCAATCCCAATACTCTTCTATTGTCTTGAACGGGAATGTTTCGGTAAGATCAAGTCTTTGAGCAAGCTGGGTAAATATTTCAAAGGAGGAAAGGCTATTGTTTTTTGATTTTACTGCTTTTTTACGCAAGGTGAGCCTTGGTTTCAATCCTTTTTGCTGGATGACAGGGGTATCCCGTTCAAGATAAGTCGCTTCTGGCAGGATTACGTCCGAAAACCAGCCAAATTCACTGTAGTTAACATCAATAGAAACCAGCAGCTCACATTTTGCCATGGCCTCTTTTTGTTTTTCAGGATCAGGCATACCGGAGAATGGATCGTGGCGCATGGCAATCCAGCCTTTAATGGGATATGGATCCTCTGCAATCATCCGGTTAAAGAAGAGATGGGCAAGACCTGGTCCCTTATCGAAATGGGTAAATTCCCAGCCGACACCGTCAGCACGTTTAATTTTTGGTTTTGGGCAGTCAATTTGACGAATACTTCTTTTTCCGACATCTCCTGCACCTTTGGGAATAAAAAGTCCCCCTTCTATCTCGATATTACCCATCAGGGCATTTAAAATATGTAAGGCACGGCTTGTGTAGAAGCTATCCTTGTATCGGGAAAGATTCCAGCCGGGATAAAAGATTACATTCGGACGATCCTCGCCAATTTCATCAACAAATTCAAGGATGTTTTGTTGCTTAATATCACACTCCCTGGCGGCCCAGGCTGGAGTGTATTCCTTAACAAAGCGGTGCAGTTCAGCAAATCCCGTAAGATATTTTTCGACAAATGTCTTATCGTAATAACCCTTTTTAAGGATTTCATGGATGATACTCAGGACAAGAGCATAATCAGTACCGGGACGCACCTGAAAGAAGCGGCTGGCTTTGGTGCCGGTCATTGTCTGACGTACATCTATGTAGGTGAGTCTCCCTCCCCTTTCCAGCATATCAAGGGTCTGGTTAGTTTCTCCCAGATGGAGCGAGGAAAACATATCCCGTCCAAAGAGAACCAGATGTTTTGCATTTTTTATATCGTAAGCAAAGCCTTTACGTCCAACACCGTTGACAGAGAGACTGGCGTGGTGGGCGTTACGTCCACAGGTGCAGTCATGGTTGGTGTAATTGGGAGAACCGTAGGCATGAATGAAAGCCTTGTAGAGATATTGCCATGGGCCTCCTCTGGAAGAGAGAACGACTGCTTCCGGCCCATATTTTTCCTTAATACCTGTCAGCTTTTCAGCAATGTAGCCCAGAGCCTCCTGCCATCCTGCTTCACGCCATTTCCCCGCCCCTCGAGAACCTGTGCGAATAAGTGGCTTGTGAGGTCGTTCGTGATCTTCTATCATTGCCGGCCCGGCAGAGCCTTTAGCACAGAGTGAGCCGCCCAGCAGGTATTGATTTCCTTCAATCCAGGTGACCTTGTTGTCTTCGGATTCTACCCGGATGGGACAGCGAACCGTACACATGCCGCATATGGAATAAGTTGATTTTTTCATGTATCTTTTCTCAAGTCAGGAATGACCAGAACGGTTATTGGCTAAAAGCCGCTGCCAGGGAGAGATCTTCCTCTTGCAAAGGATAAGCCTTGTTCGGTAAATTTTATAGCAGATTGAGAGATACCTTTTTCCTGAAATATGACAACAATAACGTTTTATCCCTTAATTGTTTTCTTCTTTCATCAACTTATAATTGATGGAATCAATCAGTGCCTGCCAGCTTGCCTCAATGATATTGACGGAAACACCTACCGTTCCCCAACTGGAGTTGCTGTCGCGACTTTCAATAAGGACACGAACCTTGGCTTCGGTGCCACTTTCACCGGAGAGCACACGTACCTTGTAGTCAACAAGTTCCATGCTTTCCAGGGCGGGATAAAATCGAACCAATGCCTTGCGGATAGCGGTGTCAAGAGCATTTACCGGACCGTTTCCTGTGGCGGCAGTGTGCACCTCGGTTCCACCAACAGAGAGTCTTATGGTTGCCTCGGTAAGAGGTTTCTTGTCCATACGGTACTTATTATCCATTACCCGAAAATCATGGAAGCTAAAATAATTGCGCTGCAGACCCAGCAATTTACGCATGATTATTTCAAAGCTTGCCTCAGCTCCCTCATATTGATAGCCCTGATTTTCAAGTTCTTTCAGTTGCCTGGTAATAGCCGGCAGGATTGGGTCATTTTCCCTGATTCTGATACCCCACTCCTGTGCCTTGAAGAGAATATTGGATTTCCCTGCCTGATCGGAGATCAGAATTCTGCGATTATTTCCAACTTTTTCAGGAGAAATATGTTCGTAGGTAATCGGGTTCCTCTTGACGGCACTGACATGGATTCCGCCCTTGTGGGCAAAAGCGGATGCCCCAATATAGGGTTGATAGTGGTTATGCGGCAGGTTCGCCAGTTCATTGATGAGCCTTGAGACACTGTAGAGTCTGTCGATATTTGGTTTAACATGACAGTCCAAATCCATTTTAAAGATCAGGGCTGGAATAATGGAGGTGAGGTTTGCGTTCCCGCATCTTTCTCCATATCCGTTGATTGTTCCCTGAATCTGATCGATATTACAGGATGCCGCAATCAGCGCGTTGGCAACGCCAGTCTCTGAATCGTTATGGAAGTGAACACCGATGGTTACACTGGAATTCAGCTCTATGACATATTGCTGTACATTTTCCAGTATGGCGGGGATTTCATGGGGCAGGGTACCGCCATTGGTATCGCAAAGAATCAGTGTCTCAGCGCCACCTTTTATTGCCGCTCCGAGGGTTTTGAGAGCATAGTCCCGATTATTTTTGTAACCGTCGAAAAAATGTTCGGCATCATAGAGGAGATGTTTTACCTGTGGTCGTAAAAATTTCAGACTGTCTTCAATGATTTGCAGGTTTTCGTCAAGCTGGATATGCAGTGCGTCATGAACATGGATATCCCAGGATTTACCAAAAATGGTGATGGCGTCGGGTTTAGCCGCCAACAGGGCCAGCAGGTTTGGATCCTTGTCAGGGCTGTTTTTTATGTGGCGGGTAGAGCCGAATGCCGCAATTTTCACATGATGCAGATCAAGTTCCTGTACCCTGTTGAAGTATTCCACGGAGACAGGGTTGGAACCCGGCCAGCCGCCTTCAACAAAATCAATTCCGAGTAAATCGAGAGCCTGGGTAATTCTCAGTTTATCATCCACTGAGAGATTGAAGTTTTCTGCCTGGGTGCCGTCACGGAGGGTGGTATCGTATATTTCAATTTTTCTGTTCATGGTCTTTTCTGCCTGACAATAAATACTCTCAAAATTGTCTGATAATATAGAAAATCAGCTAAAAATCAATGACAAAACTGTAGACACCTTCTTCAAGCCTGGTTGTTACCTTATGGCCAGAGTGATTAAAGATGGTCTGCATTCGCTGATTTTCCCTGAGAACCTCGGCGGTAAAGCCGGTGATACCGTTTCTTTTGGCTATATCCGTGAGAAACCTGAACAGAAATGAGCCAAGCCGTTTCGATTGCCAGTCATCCCGCACAACAAAAGCAACTTCCGCCCGATTTGTTTCCGTATCAAGATAGTATCTGCCAACGGCTACTATGTCCTCTCCATGTGCTTCTGGTACCACAGCCACAATAGCCACATCCTTTCTGTGGTTGATGTAAACGAAATCCTGAATCTGCCGGTGACTGAAGTGAGATTGGCGGCTCATAAACCGGTAATAGACCGTCTCCTGTGAGAGCGTGTAAACAAGGTCACGCATCAGCGGTTCATCGGTTGGTCTGATGGATCTGAAATTAACCTGGGTTCCATCACTTAAAATCATTGTGGTGCGAAGGGATTCATCGACCGGCAGGGTAAATTTATCTTCAAGACCTGCAAGTTCAGGATGAATATAGCGGGCTTCCACTGCTTCGTTAAAGAGCTGGTCGCGGAAATCCGGGTGGGCAATGGATATCAGGGCAATAGCACGCTCCTGTATGGATTTACCGTAGAGATAAGCAACACCGTATTCTGTGGCAATATAATGCACGGTTCCCCGGGTGATGACAACACCGGCTCCTCTTCTGAGACTGATGACGATGTTTGATCTGGTTCCTGTCGGGTCTGTTGCGGGCACACAGATAATTGTCTTGCCGTTTCTGGCTCTTGCCGCGCCCCGATTAAAGTCCACAAGTCCGCCAATACCGGAATAGAGAATACCTTCCATTGAGTCGGAGGATACCTGACCGGTCAGGTCAACCTCCTGTGCCATGTTGATTGCTATCATCCTATTCTGCTGGCTGATAACAATGGAGTCGTTGACGTATTCTGTTGGACGAAAACAGAAAAGCGGGTTCTCATCAATATAATCGTAGAGTTTTCTGGTACCCATGCAGAGGCTGGTGACAATTTTGCCTTTATCGCTTGATTTTCGGTTACCGGTTATTGCCCCGGATTCAATGAGACTGATAATTGAATCGGTAATCATTTCACTGTGGATACCGAGATCTTTCCTGTCATGGAGAAATTCTATGGCAGCATGTGGAATTCTGCCATAGGTTTCCAGACGTCCCATGCCAAACTGGATGGTTGCACCATTGGGAATCAGTGCGGCAACATTTTTGCCAATTTGTCTGCTTACCTCGTGTGTCTTGGGTGCTTCATATTCAATCAGAGGAACATCTGCCGGAATCAGAATATCCAGATCGTGTACATCGACCACACTGTCACACATTGTCCAGGGCATCTGTGGATTAACCTGGGCGATGATAAGTGAGGCATTTTCAATGGCTGACATCACAATATCAACAGAGATACCAAGACTCACCTTACCCTCTGTATTTGGCCTGGTAACCTGAATAAGCGCGACATCAATTGGTAGTTGACCGGAATTGAACAGATGCGGCACATTGGAGAGCAGAACTGGAGTGTAGCTGCCCAGTCCCTGACGAACTGTTGCCCGTACATTCTGACTGATGAAAAATGAATTGATACGAAAGCTGCTGGCAAATTTTGGTTCGGCGTAGGGTGCGGCGCCCTTGGTGAAGAGCTGAACAATCTCGACATCGGCAAGATCGCCCGCTCGCCTGGTCATGGCGTTGATAAGTTCAGTGGGCTCGGCACAGCCGGTACCGACAAAAACACGCTGCCCGGAACGGATCTGTTTAACAGCCCGCTTGGCTGTGGATATCATTTCCTTGTAATTTGTTCGCCAGTTTACGTCATATTCCATAGCAGTTACCTGATATTGGCATTTTTTAAGCTGTATTAGCAGTTATGTGCAAAATTAAACAGTGTCGTCCTGGGATTCCAGGGTAATACGGGCATCGGCAACAATCGGCTCACTTCCTTCTTCTCCAACAATAAAGGGATTAATATCCAGTTCCAGAATTTGTGGATAATCTGTTGCAAGCTGGCTGATTCGCTGGAGTCCCGTGGCAATGGCAACTATGTCTACTCCCTTGTTGCCCCTTCTGCCTTCAAGAATATCGTAGGAACGGGTGGATTGCAGCATCTGGACGGCTTCTTCCTGGGTAATTGGTGCCAGGTGGAAAGTGACGTCCTTCATAACTTCAACGAAGATACCACCCAGACCAAACATCAGCATTGGTCCAAATTGCGGATCGCGGTTCATACCGATAATGACCTCAAGACCGGGGTCAGCCATTTTTTCAACGTAGATACCATCTATTCTGGCATTGGGTACTTGCTGGCGGATGCGTAGCTGCATAAGATCATAGCCGTCTTGTACCTGGGAGGCGTTGGCAAGATTAAGTCTCACCCCTCCCATATCGCTTTTGTGAACAATATCGGGCGAAGCGACCTTGAGTGCCACCGGAAAACCGATGCGTCTGGCGTATTCCACGGCTTCATCAGAGGAGTTGACCAGCTGTCCCCTGGGAACGTTAAAGCCGTAGGCTTCAAGAATTTTTTTTGCCTTAACCTCACCCAGCCTCAGCCTGCCACTGGATTGACTGCGCTGAATAACCCTGCCAGCCCTCCTTCTGTTAACCCGAAAACGGGTAACAACCCTTGGCGGCAGGGAGCGCCATTCTGCGTAATCGCTCATTGCCTGAAAGGCTGCGACAGTTCGTCCTGGAGTCGGGAAGATGGCAAGACCAGCGTCCACCAGCTCAAACCTTGGCGGAAGCTGGTGAATACCGCCCATAAGACAGCAGAGTATTGGTTTTGAACTGTCCTGTATTTTGGCAATTTCAAGCAAGGTATTGGTTGACTCACTCATTGCCGCAGGAGTAAGAACAATAATGATACCATCTACGGTGCTGTCGCTAAGTCCATCTCTTACGGCCTCTACATATATCTCTTTTGGCGCATCACCGAGAACCTGGACGGGGTTGTCGTAATCCGAGAAAGCGGGTTTTTTACCACGTAGTGAACCTGTGCGATTGGTGGGTGGCTCGCTCAGAGCCAAGCCCGCGAGTTCTACGGCATCAGCGGTAATGGTACCGGTTCCGCCGGCATTGCTGATGACGAGTACCCGGTTGCCCTTAGGTAAGGGTTGTAGGGAAAAGGCGGTGGTGTAATCAAACAGGGCATCAAAACTTTCAGCCCGAATAACTCCCGCCCGTTTAAAAGCGGCACCGTAGGCTGTATCTGTACCGGTAAAGGCACCTGTATGACTGGTTGCGGCTCGTTGACCAGCATCGGTTGTGCCAGCTTTCAGAATGATAACTGGTTTTCTGGCAGAAATGGTGGCGGCATTTTTTACAAAAGTATTACCTGAGACTATATTTTCCAGATAACCGGCTACAATATTGGTATTTTCATCTTTTGCGAAATAACTGAGCAGATCATTTTCATTTATATCAGCCTTGTTTCCTATGCTGATCATTTTGGATATTCCTAGTCCGCGCTGTTCTGTCTGGTCAAGGATGGCTGTAGAGAGGGCTCCGGATTGTGAAAAGAAACTGATTTTTCCCTTACGCGGTAGTTTGCCTGCGAAGGTAGCATTCAGGGAAATCTCACGATTAAGATAGCCAATACAGTTTGGACCTAGCAGGCGTACCCCGTTTTTCCTGCAAAGTGTCAGAACTTCTTCTTCCAGAATGGCACCATCATCGCCATTTTCCTTGTACCCTGCTCCCACAAGGATTACGGAGGAACATTTTTTTGTAAAACAATCCTGCAGGGCGTCGATAATCTGATTCTTTGGGATGGCGAGAATTGCCTGGTCTATCGAGCCATCATAATCTTTTATGTTTTGCAGGATTGTCAGACCAAAAAGCTCGCCGCCCTTGGGGTTTACCGGGATTATTTCGCCAGTGAAAGCACCTTCAAGCAGATTTTCCATCAGCTCATAACCAACTTTTCCCGGCTTTTTTGAGGCGCCTATAACAGCTATTTTTTGCGGGGTGAAAAATTGTTCCAACATTGTATTTTACCTTTATGAGAAAAGCGACATCTGTTGCACGATTTACGTTGATGAGATAGTTTTTATACACTAGTTGTAGCTTTTTTTGACCCAAAAAGGAACATTTCTGTTGCATTACCGTCCGATTTCTCTGCAGTAAAGTGAAAGCTATCTGACAAAGTGCCTGTTATATTACGGGTAGTATCTGGTACGAATTTTTATTTATAATCAAATAGGGGTATGAGGATTATGCAAAAAACTATTTTGATAACAGGAGCCACTTCTGGTTTTGGTGAGGCAGCAGCACGACTTTTCGCTGAAAATGGCTGGAAACTTGTTTTGACCGGTAGAAGAAAAAAGAGGCTGGAAATATTGCAGCAGGAACTGTCTGCCGTACCGGTTCACATAGCAAGTTTTGATGTAAGCGACAGGGCACAGGTGGAACAGTTTGCGGCAGATTTACCAGCAGATTTTTCCCGGATTGATGTTCTGGTGAATAACGCCGGGCTTGCTCTGGGGCTTGAGAGCGCAGTCGAGGCCGAGCTGGATCAGTGGCAGACAATGATTGATACCAATATAAATGGGCTTCTGTATATGACACGAATCTTTCTGCCAGGAATGGTTGAGCGAAAGACTGGTCATATCGTTAACCTGGGTTCCATTGCCGGCAGCTGGCCCTATCCTGGTGGCAATACCTATGGTGCCACAAAGGCTTTTGTTGCGCAGTTTTCTCGTAATCTGCGCAGTGATCTGCATGGTACAGGGATTAGAGTTACCAATATCGAACCGGGCATTGCAGAAACAGAGTTTTCTCTGGTACGGTTTGCTGGAGATGTTGACAGGGCAAATGCGGTTTATGACGGCTCTGGAGCTCTGTCTGCGGAGGATATTGCCGAGACAATTTTCTGGTCTGTCAGCCGTCCAGAAAGTGTGAATATTAACTCCATAGAGATTATGCCGACAACCCAGAGCTGGGCAGCGCTTAATGTCTTTAAGGGATAATTGGTTGAGAAAAGAATTTTTTCCTTATCAGGAGACTGTATCAAGCTATAAAAAAAATCGCTTACGGAATAAATAACTAAAAAATATCTGAGAGAGGAAAATCAGGATGACAGGAAAAAAGACATCGCTTTACATGAGTGAGGAAATGGAAAGAATCATAAAGGACATGGAGCCAGCATTTTCTGACTCATCAGCAGCAATTAACGCCGCCGTAATCCGGTACATGGCGTTGCTTAAGGGAGCTACGCCGAAGCTCAAGGAAAACGAATGGATGGCATTGATAGATACTCTGAAGGACTTTCACACCAATAATATCCGGCAGGCGGCGAACAGCCTGGCGGATAGTTTAAGAGAGAGTTACGAAAAGGGTCTTGCCGAAAAATGGGATTTACAAGACAAGGAAGAGTTTGCAGCACTCATTGGTTCCCTCCCCTTGCCTGCCCGTATTGCTATAATTCATGTTGGTGAGGTATTTTGGGGCAAGACAGATATTCCGGTTGATAGTAATAAGGAGAGGCTTGTTGCGTGCGGAGCAAAGATATTATGATTCTGCCTGTCGGGGTTTTGGATTTGATTTATGGCTGACACCTGAGCCAGGGATTGTTACTGTTCTGCACTCAGGCGTCAGGATCGTATTCTTTGTGAAAAAGCATGTTAACAAATATAAATATTGACGTTCTGTTCCTATCAGGCACCCATCTGTTTGAAAAGTTTACCTTTAAAAAACGAAAAAACCTGTTGACAGCTTTTTTCGTTTACTTTATATTCCCCGCCTACACGAAATTGTGTTGTTTTACGCAATTTTTCATGCTCCTCGGTAGCTCAGTTGGTAGAGCGGGTGGCTGTTAACCACCTTGTCGGCGGTTCGAGTCCGTCCCGAGGAGCCAGATAGATCAGCTTGTAAAAGCTTCCGAATATAGTCGGGGCGTAGCGCAGCCTGGTTAGCGCGCCTGCCTTGGGAGCAGGAGGCCGTAGGTTCGAATCCTACCGCCCCGACCACTATTTTGTTGAGAAAAAAGCTACTTAGGTATTACCTGGGTGGCTTTTTTTGTGGTGCACCCATAGTGCACTTCCTGATTCTTGGGGTCTACCTCAAAGAAGGGGGATATGCTGTTTCCCACACTGACTTAATGGAGTAAACATCTCATTTTCCTTTTATCCGCACGACACTCTAACTCGCAGTCTGTAATTTTCCAAATTCCTAAATCCGTATGCTCTTCTCTGGATGAGTTTCATTTTCCTGTAAAAACCTTCAACCACAACATTAGTACGATCAAATCGAAACATTCTGGCAATTGGATTGATCTATTTCTCTAGACATGATGTTTGTAATCAATAAATGAGGAGAAAGACCTGCCTTCCTTGTCAACATGGGTTAGAAGACTGAAAGTAAGAAACAAATCACCCCAGAGCCAAAATCAAAGAGGCAGGTCATGACAAAATAAGCTGGTATATTATAGGCAAACAAAAAAAGCCTCAACGGTATGTTGAGGCTTTTTCTATAGAAAAGAGATCGGCGGCGACCTACTCTCCCACACAGTCTCCCATGCAGTACCATCGGCGCAGAAGAGCTTAACTTCCGTG
>PDWI01006697.1_pt1 | contig 28530 bp, 24 predicted proteins | sample 1430891 | NCBI WGS metagenome assembly PDWI01 (sample SAMN01162508, study PRJNA174530) | Oral metagenome, whole genome shotgun sequencing project. | biome: Marine environment; feature: Marine mammal; material: Swab sample of the gingival sulcus; isolation source: swab sample of gingival sulcus... | reverse complement strand
ACCATGCCGATAATTCCGAGAAGTTTATCTGGTGCAACCCCTAAAACTTACCAAGAGGTCCAGCCTCCATCAACGAGTATGTTTTGGCCCGTGACGTAGGCCGAGAGGTCACTGGCCAGAAAAAGAAGTGCGCCTTTCATGTCTTCTTCGGTTCCCATTCTTTTTAGGGGGGTGCGTTGTTTGTAGCGTTTAACGAATGTAGGGTCTTGGTTGCGAAAGATACCGCCTGGACTGATGGCATTTACTCGAATTTCTGGTGCCAACACAGTGGATAACCAGCGAGTTGTTTGAATAAGGCCACCCTTTGAGGCCGCATAAGCCGCATCGTTACCGATTGCAGTGCCATCATACAGAGACATGTTCGGACCGACTACGGCATAGATTGAGGCGATGTTGATGATAGATGCATGCCCTGATTGGCGTAATAATTGGGTAGCAGCTTGAATCAGAGCAAACGGGGCCGTTAGGTTAACCTCGTTTACCAACCGCCACGTATCAATGCTTTGCTTTTCAAACGCGCAGCCCCATCCCGGAAGATTTGAGGTTCCGACAAAGCCAGCACAGTTCACCACTATATTGAGCCCGCCCAGGTTGTCGGCGACTTGTTGCGGTACGGCAACAACATCTTGCTCTTTGGCCAGATCAACAGTGAGGCCCATGGTGTCAACGTTGTATCGGGTAGCGATATCCTCAGCCGTTTTTGCTACTTTTTCCTGATTGATATCTAAAATTGCTATATTGGCACCAGCTTCGGCAAGGGTTTCACAGAAAGCCTGACCAATATATCCTGCACCGCCTGTTATCAGGGCTGTGCGTCCTGAAAGATTCATGAGTTCAAGGTTGCTTTTCATTGTTTCGTTCCATGATAAATTGTGCAAAATCAAAGTCAAATTGAGTATCAATATCCACGGCCCTTTCCGAAGGAATATCCACAGCCTTGACTCGCCCTGCAAATACGCCATCATTATGCATGATGAACTCTGGACTAGTGACATAGGCGACCGTAGTCATATCGTAAACTACAGGAGCATCTTGCCGTCGTGCAATAGAAGAATTGAGCGGCATAACAACCGAAATATATCCTTTTGTATCCCGTTTGACCATATTAAAAGAAGGATGGCGTTCTGCCGAACGGGTCGTTACAACCACATCGCAATCTCCTTCAAGATACAAATTGACACAATTTTTTATATCGTTTTCAGATCGGAGTGGTGAAGTCGCAGGAAGAGAGACAAAGATATCGAAATCATCGATTTGTTCTACAGCGTGACGCCATGCGAGCCATTCAGGAGAAGTGTCTTGAGCCAATTCTTGCGGGCGCATAAACGGAACATCCGCGCCATATTCTTGGGCGACCATGGCAATTTCTTGATCATCGGTGGATACAATAATTCTGTCCAAAATCCCGCAGGCCTTACCCACATTTATTGCGTGACCAATAAGGGGGATTCCGCCCAACTTCTTGATATTCTTGCCGGGAAGCCCTTTGGACCCCCCCCGGGCAAAAATAAAACCGAATATTTTCATGAGGCTTCTACCCAGATGTTTTTTTGAGCCGCAGTTTCAGCGGCATCAATGAGTTGTAGTACCTCATATCCCTGTTCCCAAGTGCACAGGTCTGCATGGTGAGGACGAGTGAGCGCTTTAAGCTGGGCCGCATATGTTGTGTCCTGATCGGTGACGAATGTTTCGACGGTATCGTTGACAGTCAGTGTTCCGGTGACAAAGTTTCCATTGAGAGATATGTCTTCGGCAATGATGTTGAAACCGCGTCTGACGCTATTATTCAGGTAATCGAGATGAACAGAAACGACAGGGCATTGTTTTGTCTTTAGTAAGAGAGAAAAAACATCATCGGAAGAAATTTCCAGATCACTAAAGTGACCACCAATAGCTGTAACTCGGGTCCAGCTACCAAGCATCCATAGGACGAGGTCTAATTCATGGGAGAGATCCCTTAGAACGCCTCCCCCTTGATTTTTGTGAGCAGAGTAGCTCTTTCGATAATCCGTTTCGGGTCGCCAATGGGGTAGGTATTGTCCTACATAGAACTGAGCCGAATTGATTTGTTTGCCTTGAAGCAGTTCAATAGTGCGTTGAACCAAGGGATGAAAGCGCAGGTTGTAAGCGACAAAAATAGTATCGGTGTTGCTATGACTGTTTTCGTATACTTTCTCGAAGAGTGGTTTTTCAACAAGGATTGTTCCGGTATAGCTCGTTGCGAATAAGTCTTCCAATGCTGTACGGTGGTTTATTGTGGCATTGGCAACAATCGCTAATTCGACAGCCCGTGTTTTTATGGCAGTGGCGATGGATGAGTGTCTGGGGAATGGGCAGTTCTTATTGCCGGTTATGCAGGTAACGCTATGTCCATGTTCGGCGCACAGCCTCGCATGCCGGTTTCCGATAGAGCCATAGCCGATAATTAAAACCTCCACGGAATTGTCTCCCTACGAAAAAATTTGTCCAATCCCCAGCTTGTATTGTAAATTATCCGACAAGTCCAATTAAACTTTGAAAATTGGAAAAACGGGAATGAAAGCCAGTGCTTGTCCACAAGGATATTTTTAGAGGGGTGGATTTCCTTTTTCTACATGAACGATGTAATCGTTGACGCTTTTATATGACCTTGTTAAGGAAGTTTTCAAATGAATATACGTGTAATTCCAAGGTTGGACATTAAAGGGCCTAATCTTGTCAAAGGTGTTAATTTTGAAGGTTTACGCGTTCTTGGTAAGCCTCAGTTCTTTTCCGAATATTACTATGAACATGGTGCGGATGAACTGTTTTTTCAGGATACCGTAGCAAGTTTGTATGATCGTAACAGTTTGCATGATATTATCAGGTTGACTGCTTCCAATATTTTTATCCCTTTATGTGTTGGTGGTGGTTTGCGTTCATTGGAAGATGTCCGGAAGGTCTTGCGTGTTGGAGCCGATAAGGTTGCTATTAATACAGCGGCAATTAAAAATCCTCATCTCATCAGCGAACTTGCTTCGGCGTTTGGGTCTTCGACAATTGTTGTTTCCATTGAAGCAATGAAGAAGGGTGATGGTTCATGGGAATCGCTGGTTGAATATGGCCGTGAGACAACGGGCGTTGACGCTGTTGCCTGGGCGGTCCGAGCTGCGGAATTGGGAGCTGGTGAAATTATGGTGACCAGTGTTGATCGGGAAGGGATGTGCATCGGGTATGATATAGAATTGACCCGTTTAATCTCGGAGCAAGTGAATATCCCCGTGATTGCGGGGGGGGGGTTCGGTAAGCCTTCCGATGCTGTTGATGTTTTACAAGAAGGGGGAGCTGATGCGGTAAGTATAGCTGCTTCGTTGCATTATGGTGCACTTCATGATTTGGTCACCAAGGGGTTGGCGAGCTCCTATGAAGTTGAGGGGAATGTCGAGTTTCTCAATGCTGGTCGGAGTTTTTCAACGGTGACGATTTCGTCTGTCAAAGAGATCAAGAGCGTGCTTAGTGAAAACGGTTTTCCGTGTCGTCTGAGAGGATAGATTGGGTATGGTGGATGTTGCTATTGTCGATTACGGACTTGGGAATATTTTTAGTATTGAGCAAGCATGCAAATCTGTTGGTTTATCTGTCGAAATTGTTGCTGATGCAAAAGGTGTAAAGAACTCTCGTTCAATTATTTTACCGGGAGTCGGGGCTTTTGGGGATGCAATGGCGGCTTTGGAACGTTTAGACCTGATCAGTGTGCTTCAAGACGTAGCTCGCCAAGGTAAACGTATTCTTGGTATTTGTCTGGGGCTACAACTTCTTTTTTCTTGCAGTGAAGAGTTTGGTCAACATGAAGGTCTTGGTATACTGAAAGGACGTGTTGAGTATTTTCCTGTCCGTAAATATAATGGACGAAAATTAAAGATACCACAGGTTGGTTGGAATGAAGTTGAAATACCGGAAGGTAAACCGTTAACGTATTGGGATAAAACATTATTGAATGGATTTTTATCGGGCACACCGTTATTTTTTGTCCATTCATGTTATGTGTTGCCGGATGCCTCCGATATAGTGCTCTGTGAATCGACATATGGTGATATGAGGTTTTGTTCTGGTTGTATGGTTGATAATATTGTTGGTTTTCAGTTTCATCCAGAACGGAGTGGATTCCATGGTCTTTCCATCTACAAAAATTTTGCGAAGTTGCTTCGCAAATAGGAGATAGTATGTCTGATAAACCGTTGTACGGCCTTCCCTCAGAGGTTAAGTTTTGCAAAAAGTGCGTTATTTCCAATCAATGTCCAAGTTCCTATCCTGAATTTAAGCATACAAAAGACCGCATCGTTCCCACATTACCGTTTAGTGAAGATGGTGTTTGTGATGCCTGTCGTTTTAACGAACAGAAAAAGGATGCTATAGACTGGGAAGCCCGTGAACAGGAATTGTGGAAATTATGCGATGCCCATCGCAAGAATGATGGCAGTTATGATTGTATTGTACCTGGAAGCGGTGGCAAGGATAGTGCCTTTGCCGCACACGTTCTTAAATATAAATATGGCATGAATCCTTTGACGGTTACTTGGCCGCCGATAATGTATACTGATTACGGCTATAAGAATTTTCGTAACTGGATTGAAGTTGGAGGGTTCGACAATATTTCTTTTAACCAAAACGGACGGGCTCATAGAATTTTAACGAAACTTGCGATTGAAAATTTGTTGCATCCTTTCCAGACATTTATATTGGGGCAGAAAAATCTTGCTCCAAAAATTGCGTTGGAATTTAATATCCCTTTGATTTTTTATGGGGAACATGAGGCAGAATACAGTAGTCCAATTGCTGACACGTCCAGCTCACTTCGTGACAAAGCCTACTATAGCATGAAAAATGTGGATGATTTATATCTTGGAGGAGTGGCTATCCATGAATTGCTTGAGAAGCATGGTCTTCGTCTCAACGAGTTGTCCGCATATTTTCCGGCAGATGCCGATGCATTGGGAGCTTCTAACATAGAAGTGCATTATCTTGGGTATTATATCAAATGGGTTCCTCAAGAAGCGTATTATTACGCTGTGGAAAATACCGGTTTTCAGGCTCGCCCGTTCAGGACTCAAGGAACGTATAGCAAGTACAATAGCATTGATGACAAGATTGATGATTTACACTATTATACGACACATATTAAGTTTGGCATTGGCCGGACAACATACGATGCTTCTCAGGAGATACGTAACAAACATCTGACACGGGAAGAAGGGGTTGCGCTTGTCCACAAGTATGACGGCGAATTCCCAGATCGTTATTTTAATGAGGTCATGGAGTATATTGGAATGGAGCCGGATTATTTCCATGAATTGTGTGACAGGCATCGTTCGCCTCATCTTTGGGAGAAGGTGAATGGCGAATGGCAATTGAAACATATGGTTGAGTAAATATTATATTTAAACGTTTCCTGTGGTTTTGGCGTGCCAATCGACTCGGGCCTGACTGGCTACAACCTATCTATTCTTCTCCCCGGAATAATGTGATGGGTTTGTCAAAAGAAATTTTGTTTTTTCGCCAGTAGAGCAGAGTTCCTACTTGGTGCGTACACAATCGAAAGACAGAATCTATCAAGTTGAAAACAGCATCATTATCCGCTAGGGAGGGGAATTCATGGTTCGCCGGACGTGAATACGCCTATTATTGAGGGCAACGTATTATTGGGCCCATGTGTTCTTATTTAAGCTGACAACCATGTTTTTTCTCTTCGGAACCTCTGATATGCCAAAAAGGTTTTGCCTCTGTTCCAATTGGTAAGGATTTGTGGCTTAGGACAAACGTTACCATTGTTGCTGGTGTGACCGATAGGGGAAGGTGCTGCCATTGGTAAGGCTGGGAGTGGCGTGACGAAAAATATTCCCTTGTATGTTGTGGCAGTCGGTGTGCGCGAAAAATACATACGTAAGATTTAACGGAAAGGGAGGTTGGCCATTCTTTGTGCTATTCCGATAGAAATCTCATCCCGTGAATTGGATGGTGCCTTGTATTTGGCCCTGCACTTAGCCAAGCGAGGCATTGCGACATTTCTGGGGGATTATCTCGTTAATCGTATTCTTAAGTCGGCAGGTAAAGCTGTTGTTTATATAGATGGCGATCAAAGTCTTTCCATGAATCGAGCGGTCCTAGATGCCGGTGGGGTTGTTATAAACTTAAATCCTGAAGGGTTGGGTTTTGCAGATGATCCTAGTGAGATATTGGAAAATTATGCCAAAGTTCATGAGGCGACAACGGCCATCTGTCTTTGGGGCCAGAAGCAGAGAGATATTATCGCACGCTATTTGCCTGAAGGGAAAAGCGATCTCTTAAATATTACAGGATATCATTCCTTTGACCTGTGCAAGCCAGAATTTGCTTCCTATTACCATAGTCCTGCAATTGTTGATAAATATGGCGATGGATTTATCCTTATTAATACAAGTTTTGCAACGGCCAATCATAAAATGGGATTTGAGAATTATGTTAAAATGCTCCAAAAGATGGCTGAGTGGAAAGTTTATAACGATGCTGATTTTCTTTCGTATTTGAAAAAAAAGTATGAATATCAGACTGTTGTCGTTGAGTCTATTCTTGAATTGGCACAGAAATTGGCATTGGCTTTCCCTGAAAAAAGTATAATCATTCGACCTCATCCTGCTGAAAATGAGAAGGCATATTCCAGGCCTTTGGAAGGTATATCGAATATATTTGTTGTGACAGAAGGAACTGTACGCGAATGGTTGGCTAATGCTGGGGCTGTTATACATCATGATTGTACTACAGGGCTGGAAGCACTGCTTATGGGGCGGAATGTCATTCAATACAGACCTGTTTTTGAAGAACAGTTTGCCGCTTCTTTGTTATCCGGTGCAGGTTCCCCAGCCCAATCGTGCTCTGATGTCATTGATCTGATTAAAGTTGGAAAGATGGAACACTCCGTTTATGTCGATCAGTTGGAGCAATTACGTCCCTATCTTGCCAATATCGACAGTTCTGCTTGTGAGGCATTGGTCAATTTGATTGTGAACTTTCAGAATCAACTGGATGAATGGGAGCCATCGCCTTTAGGCCGATGGGGGCAACTCAAGTGCTGGCGCAAGTATGCAAGTAAGTTGTTGCGAGCCCATCAGCCAGGGAGAAATGGGCGAAAGGTTCGCTATGCATTGGAAAAATTCCCCAAGACTCCAATAGAGCTAATCAATAAAAAACTGGAAGGTTTGCGTAGAGCTAACCCAAGCCTTCCAAAAGTGCGGCTTACGGAATTGGCTTTGAATACCTATCTAATCAACCCCCTATAATCTATCAAATCTCCCCCGTCCTCTCGAAGGAGGTTTTGAGCGGTTATATATTTGGATAAATCGTTTGCCGGGAAGAGAGGCGTTCTGTCTTTTTCTTGGTCCCCCAAAGAGATCACCCTTATGGGTGGGAGCCATTGAGTCAGAAATATTACTTGGCTATTGGCAAGAGATTGGGCAATAGCTTCTCTTGGTCATTTCGCTTATTCAAAAAGGTTTTGATAGTCGATGTTGGCTTGATCGAAGTCTTGCTTATGACCAATATCCAGCCAGTATTCATGAATGGGAAAGGCGGTTGTCAGGCCGTTGTCATTTTGTATGTGTTCAAAAAGAGTGGGCATATCCAAATAGCTGTTTTGAGGGATACGTTCTATGGATGCTGGAGAAAGAATGTAAATGCCGGCGTTGACAAAAAAATGATGCACCGGTTTTTCTTTCAGGCTAATTATTGCATTGTCCTGTACTTCCACCACACCATAGGGTACTTGCATCGTGAAGTTGCGCACCGCCATTGTCGCCTGTGCTTGTTTTTCCAGGTGGAAGTTGAGCATATGCGGAAAATCCACGCTTGTAAGCACATCGCCGTTCATCACAAATATCGGCTCTTGCGGAATTTCTGGTAGAAGTCCCACTGCTCCAGCTGTCCCCAATTGTTCCGTTTCCTGTATGTATCGAATTTCAACACCGAGATTGGAGCCATCGCCGAAGTGGTTTTGAATCATTTCGGCTCGATAATTGACTGAGATGTAGAAACGGTAAAAGCCATGAGCGATGAATTGGTGGATTATTGTTTCAAGAAGTGGTCGCCCCCCAATGGAGAGTAGCGGTTTGGGGCAGTTGGCGGTGAGAGGGCGAAGGCGTTGTCCTTGTCCGCCGGCCATAAGGACGACCCAATTCGTTTTTCGGGACGGGAGGGTCATGTCCATGAGCGTTTTCAGCCCGACAACTTGATCGTGTTCATTCAGAATAGGGATTTGGCGAATTTCTTTTTCACGCATGGTAGCAAGGATGACCGAAGAGGGGTCATCTTCTTGAGCGTGGGTGTATGTTGTGACCATGATAGATTCAACGGCACTTTCTAAGGATTCGCCATTGAGCAAGCCTCTGCGTATATCTCCATCGTTTATGACCCCAACCAGCTTGTTGTCCGCAGTGGTGACAAGGACAAGTTGTGTCGATGAATTGCTTAATGATTCAGCGGCATCCCGGATTGTTGCCGGAAGATGGATAACTGCTTTTCGCCAATTTTTCATGGGAACTAGTCCTTACTTTAAAGGGAGATCGTAAAATGGTTTGGTTACTCCACCCTCGAATTTCTTGATTCTTTCAACGATTGTTTGGCTGGTCTTTTCCTTTTCATACGGATTCACGGTTGTCATCGCAATGAAAGAATACTCGTTCAAGGCCAGCTCTATACCCTTATACACATCGGTCGCTATTGATTGTACGTCAATGATGCTTGTTGCTCTAAATCGGCCCTTTTGACGGTCCCCGATGTTGACGGTCGGTATTTTAAAGGAGGGAGCTTCGATAATTCCTGATGAGGAATTGCCAACGACAGCGGCACAATATTTCATTGCAGAGAGGTAGCATACTTGTCCCAAGGAGGAGGAAACCAGAACGCGCCCGTTCCATTTATTGCGTAACGTCGCAGAGAGGGCGTCAATGGTTTTTCCCCCGACATCGGCGTTGGCTCCCGTGATGATCATGGTGATGTCCGGCATTTGTTCCAGTGCTGAATCAAAGCCCGCAAAAACTTCCTCGGCCTGTTTGTCCCCATGTTTATCAAGGGTCATTGGATGGAACGTCGTCAACAATAGCTGGCTTCCAAGTTTGAATGAGAGTTGTTGCTCAAGTTTTTTCTTTGGGAGCAACTCCATATTACGAATATTCTCAACACCCAATGCGCCAACCGTGAAGACCGTGTCAGGGTGTTCGCCAAGTTGAATGACTCGCTTTGTGTACTCGTCACAGGAAGTGAAATGGAGTTGTGCCATCTTGGTGATGGCGTGCCGGTAAAATTCATCGACAGCCCCTTCGGTTTTTTCTCCACCATGAATGTGAGCAATCGGTATTTGATGCAGGGATGCTGCAATGGCGCACGCAAGACATTCGTATCGATCCCCCAAAAGAACCAGGAGATCAGGTTGTAGCGACGCCAAAGCGTGTGCACATCCTTTGACTCCTTCTGCGAACGCTTGGGAAATGCCCAGTGGGCTATCGTCTTCCAGAGGCAACGGGATTTCCGCAGCAATGGCAAAGCCATCCGCTTTGATGGCATCGACGGTTTTTCCGTGGTACTCTGACAGATGGCTTCCGGTGACGAACAGGTCGAGTTCCAGTTCATTGTCAGAAGCGACCCGTTTCATAACGGGATACAGCAGGCCATAATCGGCTCGTGTGCCGGTAACAATGCCAACTTTCACAATTTGATTACCTCGCCCGGTTCATAATCATCGTTGGCAGGTTTGCCGATCATTTCGTCCCATTTCATAGGGCTTATTCCGCCGCAGCCAGTTCTTTTGGGAGTCACGTTATGCGGGGAATACGGTTCCCCTTTTCGGATTGGTGCGGCAGCGACAAGAAAACGGCGTGCAATATCAATATTGGCCTTTTCTGATGGAGTTGGCTGCTTGGTTCCTGACCCCATGGCTTTTTCGATTATTCTGACTCCTTTTACCAAGGCTATCAATTCATCCGGTTCGATTGAAGCCTTATGGTCGGGGCCATCCATGTCTTTGTCCAGCGTAAAGTGCTTTTCGATGACCTTTGCGCCAAGAGCGGCTACGGCGATGGGACATTCGATTCCTGATGTGTGGTCGGAAAATCCGATGTCACATTGGGGGAAATGATTCCGCAATGTTGTAATTGCCTTGAGGTTGGCATCTTCAAACGGAGTTGGATATTGCGTGTTGCAGTGCAGGATGGTTATCCATTCCCTGGCGGTCCCTGCTTCCTGCAATGCCTCTACAGCGTCAGTAACTTCATCCAGTGTACACATTCCCGTCGACAGAATGATGTGCTTTCCAAAGGCACCGACATGGCGCAAATAGGGGAGATTGGTGATTTCGCCAGAGGGTATTTTAATATATTCCAATCCCATGGCCACAAGCATGTCCGCGCTTTGTTCGTCAAACGGTGTGGAGAGAAAGGCAATGCCCTTGTCAGTGCAGTGAGCCATTAATTCCTGATGCGCTTTCGTGTCCAGTTCCAGCCGTTTCAACATGGCATACTGCGATTCGGAGGCATCAGTCGTTCTTTTTTGGTATTTGGCCTTCTGAGCATCCTCGGTGACGATCCTTTCAGCCTTGAATGTCTGAAATTTAACAACATCAGCACCGGCTTCAGCGGCTTTGTCTATAAGGGTGCGTGCAATGTCCATGTCACCGTTATGATTAACTCCTGCTTCCGCTATGATCAGGATTTTATCCATTGTTGCTCCGGGTTGGATTGGAAGAATCACTATAGCATCCGTACCAAATACAAAAAGCGTCAGTGTTGCATGGAGTATAGCCCTAGGATATAGTTCTTCCCAATCCACTGGGAAGGTTGACCAGTCGGTCTGCGATATCTCTTGCAACGGCTAACCCATCTGTAATGGCTTCCCTGTACATGGGCAAGTCCGGCATTAACTGCCAAATTGGCCTAGTCATCACACCATTATCATTGGCGAATTGTAAAAACGCCTCTTTTTGTGGTTTGTTCTGAAACAAAACGGCGCAAAGCCAGAAATTGGAATGGCAGTCTGCCGGTTCAGCCACGAACTCGACTTCGTCCATATTGGCAAAAAATGCAAAATAGGAATGAGCAATATCCCTTTTTTGTTTGAGGATATCGTCCAGCCGTTCCATTTGGGCACAGCCCAAGGCGGCATTCAGGTTGGGCATGCGGTAGTTCCAAGCGACCTCATCATGATGAAATTCCCAAGGATGTGGAACTTTTGCCGTGTTGACAAGGTGTTTTACACGTTTGCCAAGGGTTTCCTCCTGACAGAGGATCATGCCACCCCCACCGGTCGTTATGGTTTTGTTTCCGTTAAAGCTGAGTATACCGAGTTTACCGAAGGTTCCTAATGATTTTCCTTTATACGTGCTGCCCAAGGCTTCGGCCGCATCTTCCACCAGAGGGATATTCCACCTGTCGCAGATGGCTTTCAGTTCGTCAATGCGGCAGGCATGGCCGAAAACGTGCATGGGAACAACGGCTCCAATGTGCGCACCGGTGGTCGTGTAAACGGTTTGGCCGTTTCTCTGTGTGGCGTATGTATTAAGGAAGTCATTGAGCGATTCAGGAGACAGCCCCATTGTCTTTGTGTCGCTGTCCAAAAAGACGGGCGTTGCGCCAGTGTGGACAATGGCATTTGCCGTAGCGACAAACGTAAGTCCTTGCGTGATAACAAGGTCATTGGGCTTGACGCCGACAATGGAAAGGGCGGCCGTTAACCCACAGGTGCCATTGACCACAGCGATGGCCCTGGTCGAGTTGGTGTGCTCCCTGACCAACTCTTCAAACTGGTTTACATAAGCACCTACGCTGGAAACAAATGTACTGTCTATGCAGTCGTTCAGGTACTCTTTTTCCTTGCCTGAAAAAACAGGCGCATGGAGTGGTATGAACTCATCGGGTTCATTATACAATTGGCGGATGAAGGACGTGATGCGTTTGTTCATGGTCTAAATATTATAAATGCCCGCTTTGTAACGGCGAAGATTTTCCGTGTTTTGGAACCATTTGGCCGTGAGTCGCAACCCCTGTTTAAATCCCTCAAGACCACCGAATCGGGGCTGCCATCCGGTGAGCTTATGGAGTTTGTCGTTGCTTGCAAAAAGTCGTTCCACTTCACTTTTTGCCGGACGAATACGCTGTTGGTCACAGACTATATTGATATCAGCACCCATGACCTCGGCGATTGCCGTCGCTGTATCACCAATGGAGACTTCAAACGCGCTCCCGGCATTGGTGAACTGTCCAACACATTCATCTGCCTGGGCAACGGCAAGGAACGCACGAACCGTATCCTCAACATAGTTGAAGTCACGGGTTGGCGTTAGTGAACCGAGTTTGATTTCCGACGCCCCGTTGGCAATCTGCGTGATAATGGTTGGAATGACGGCTCTGGCCGACTGGCGCGGACCATAGGTATTAAAAGGTCGGATCACGGAAACCGGGGTTTCAAAAGAGTTGTAAAAGCTCATGGCTATTTGATCCGCTCCGATTTTGGACGCGGAATAGGGCGATTGTCCCTGTAACGGATGCTCCTCAGTGATGGGAACAAATCGGGCTGTTCCATACACCTCGCTGGTGGAGGTGTGGACAACGCGTTCGATACCTAAATCGCGGGCCGCCTGAACAATGTTCAGCGTTCCTTTTACATTGGTGTCTATATAGGTGTCAGGGGAATGGTATGAATAGGGTATGGCGATCAGTGCTGCCAGGTGAAGTACCACATCACACCCCCTCATAGCCTCCCTAACACCGTTTGGGTCGCGGACATCGCCTGCAAATATTTCAACGTTGTCAATGAGCTCCTTGGGAGAATGGTCGAGCCAGCCCCATGAATTGAAGGAGTTGTAAAGCACGAAGGCCTTAACAGAATATCCTTCTTTGACAAGATATTCAACGAGGTGAGAACCAATAAAACCGTCAGCACCGGTTACGAGAATTTTTTTGCCTTTGAGATGCATACTGTTCTCCAGAGAGTTGTTGAAAGGCTTCCCAAACCTGTTAATCGGAATAGTTTGATTGGGCAATACTAGTTAGTATTAGCATATTTGAAAGAGAGCAAGCGTAGGGCTTCATCGATACATTCTCCCGGAAGAAACGTTTCCAGGCATGCGCGGCTTTCACATTGATTTTTGTTGCAGGAACGGCATGGCAGATTTTTGTCCATGCTGATGTGCTGCTCTGATGGAAAGCACCATCCAAAGCCGGTTGCGCCGTGAATGGTCAACGATGGCGTATTGACTGCTACGGCGAAATGCCTCGGTGAAGAGCAGTTGCCGATGTGGAGTGCCGCCAACGATTGCACCGCTGCCATTTGGCGAAGCGTGAGCATCTTTTCGGATACGACTGTTCCCCCTCCGGCCAAGGCTGCCACTTCTGAAGCAACTTCCTTTTCACCAGGACCGTAGAGGATGTAAAACAGGAGATTCGGATGCGTTTCCCGCATCATGGAGATCAGGCCCGCGAAATGCCGTTGCGGCCACTGGCGGGTTATACGCCTGTGGCTGGGGTCAATGGTAACGAATGTGTTTTCTTTCATGCCTTCCTTAGCGATGAATGATCTTGCCCATTGTCGTTCCTGTGTGGAAAGGAAAATTTGTGGAGCCTCACCATTCCATTCAATACCTAGCGGGCGAAGGGTGCTTGCTTTGCACATGGCTGCATACCCCATAACCGGCTTTGTCCAGTGGGTGTAGATATGTCGATTATACCATGGCGGTGTGAAGGTCAGCTTGACCGGAGCACCGGAAAATCGAGTTACCCATTTGCAACGGGGAAGCTGTTGAAAGTCGACGATGAGATCAAAATTGTTTTTCCCGACTTTTCTATAATAAGCCAAGGCTTTGAATGGATTTTTTAGGGCTTTTTTGTCTATGGGCCAAATGTGATCTATATGGGGATTGTTCTCAAGGACAGGCGTGCATTTTTTTTCCGTCAACACATGCAGCTGAGCTTCGGGAAATCGTTCTTTCAGTAAACGAAAAGAGGGCGTCGCCAAAAGGACATCACCAATTTGTCGTAATTGGCAAGCGAGAATCCGTCTGGGGGTCAGGTCGTGAATATCGGTCATGGTTACTGATACGGCTGAGCTGTTCCAAGAGTGCTGCACCTGTGAGGCAATGCGGTTTGCTAACGAGCATTGCGACAGGATGTAGTGGATACCCTTATTGTTTGATGGTGTATAGCCCTTTTTACAAACCGAAGCCGCCCCTTCGGGGGGGGGGGAGCTCTCGCTGGTGAGGCGTCCTCCTGTCCCGACAATGTGAGGCTTGCGAGAGTCGTGCAGTTGAGTGGTCTTGATTTTTTATTTTCAATAGTTGTTGCTTAGTATGAATTAAGTCAATTGGTACTCTCGATGGAGAGGAGTTAAGAATGGGGGTAAATTTTTTTTCGCTGGAGCAGGGATAGAGGAGCCTGGTCGGTTTGTTGAACAGCACGATCATGGAGCCATGAAGTCTGTTGCGTGTTGTTCTCCATCTGCCCGCATGGGCGGTTCTTATAAAGAGCAAACTGCTACGACACAATGGAATTGTGGGAAACACAGCATCTTCTTCTTTTCATTTTTGGAGATGTGCATTAGAGAGGTACTCATGCAAGACAACAGAGTACTCATACTTGATTTTGGCAGTCAGTTCACCCAGCTTATCGCGCGGCGTATTCGTGAGGCCGGGATATATTCTGAAATTCACCCCTGCAACGTCGAGCCTGAGCGGGTGAAGACATTCAATCCGTCCGCATTGATCTTGTCGGGCGGTCCTTCCAGTGTTTTGGAAGGAGGGTGTCCTGATTTGAACATGGACTATCTGGAAATGGGCATCCCGGTGCTGGGTATTTGCTATGGCATGCAGCTTCTGGCCCATAAACTCGGCGGCAAGGTCGTTGCCTCCACGGACCGCGAATACGGCCGCGCACAGTTCACCGCCATGAATGACTGTGTGCTGTTTGACGGTATTGATGAAAAGGAAGACCTGACCGTCTGGATGTCTCACGGTGATCGTGTGGAAGGCTTGCCTGACGGGTTCCTGCCCATGGGGAAAACGGACTCCATCGAATTCGGTGCCATGGGGAATGTTGAAAAGAAAATATATGCATTGCAGTTTCATCCTGAAGTGGCGCATACGGCCCAGGGCGACAGGATTATCCAGAATTTCCTGTTCAAGGTGGCGGGTCTGGAGGCTTCGTGGTCCATGGCTTCCTTTGTGGACACCTGCATTGAGGATTTGAAAAAACAGGTCGGCGATGACAAGGTCGTTCTCGGCTTGTCCGGCGGTATTGATTCCACTGTCGCCGCCGTGCTGTTGCACAAGGCCATCGGCAAGAATCTGCACTGCATCTTTGTGGATAACGGCCTTCTTCGTATGGGGGAAAAGGAAGAGGTTGTCGGCTTCCTTGCCGAGCATTTTGATTTGAACGTCAAGTTCGTGGACGCTTCCCAGGAATTTCTTGATGATCTCAAGGGGGTAGAGGATCCGGAAAAGAAACGGAAATGCATCGGCTACAAGTTCATTGAAATATTTGACCGTGAAGCCAGGGCCATTGATGGCGTGAAGTGGCTCGGACAGGGAACGTTGTACCCGGATGTCATTGAGTCCGAATCCTTTAAAGGCCCCTCTGCGGTCATCAAGTCCCATCATAATGTGGGCGGTTTGCCGGAGAAGATGAACCTGAAACTGGTTGAACCGTTGCGGGAACTGTTCAAAGACGAAGTCCGTCGCGCTGCCTACGAACTCGGTTTGCCGGAGCATATCATTTGGCGTCAACCATTTCCCGGACCGGGATTGTCTATCCGCATTATCGGTGAAGTGACGGAAGAACGTCTGGAGATTTTACGGTTGGCTGACAGAATCGTCCAAAACGAAATGGTTGCTTCTGATTGGTATCGAAAGGTTTGGCAGGGGTTTGCCGTGCTACTCCCCCTTAAGACCGTCGGTGTCATGGGGGATGACCGTACCTATGAAAACGTTATCGCTCTGCGAATAGTCGATTCTTTGGACGCCATGACAGCGGATTGGTCCCGACTGCCAAGCGAGTTGCTTGCCCGTATGTCCAACCGGATTATTAACGAGGTCAAGGGGGTTAATCGCGTGGTTTTGGACATTTCCTCCAAGCCGCCGAGTACCATTGAATGGGAATAGTGCTTGAACGCCTTTGAAAGGATACGAATATGTTTGGAGTAGGCGGACCGGAACTACTGATCATCTGCTTGGTGGCCCTTATCGTCGTTGGCCCGAAAAAGTTGCCTGAAATGTTGCGTTCCCTTGGTAAGGGCGTGGCTGAATTTAAGCGGGTGGGCAATGAAGTGAAGTCCACTTTGGACGATGAAGTGAACAGGGCGGAAGCTGAAGCCCGCAAACGCGAGGTGGATGAAGAGCTTGCTCGTCGCAAGGCGGAAAAGGCGAGGTTGGAGGCCGAAACGGCCAAAGCGGAAGCCGAGGCCGCCAAAGCTGAGTTGGAAAAAACACAGGCTGAAATTGCCGCAGATAAAGCCGACGAAAAGGCGTAGTTTCCAATGAGTTCCAAGAAAGACGATGCGAAGAAGGGGGAGGGTCAGGAGCCGTTGACTGGCACTGCCCCTGATGATCAGGACGATGATCCCTCCCTTGAAAATATGGGCATATCGGTGGCCGAAGAGGAAGAGATAGCCGAAGCCGAAGAGAAACTCGCCGCTGGCGGGATTGGTGGCGGAAACGGTGGCGACGACATTCCTTCCGATGACCTGTCCGAGGAGGGCCGAGCCCGAGCAAGCAGATGAAGAGGGGAATATGTCCCTTTTGGATCATCTCGGCGAGTTGCGGGTTCGTTTGACGCGTTGCTTTATTGCCGTGGCTGTCGGCATGGTTGCCTGTTACGGTTTTGCGGACAAGATGTTCGACATCCTTATGGACCCCATGATCAAGGTGTTTCAAAAGCAGGCAGCGAACAATCCTGTTTTGTCCGAAGCGTTTTATGACAATTTCCGCACCCTGTTGACCGACCTCATGAGCCGGAAGGGTATGCCGACGGAGCAGGTGGATCTATTCATAACCACCCTGCAACAATCCCTTATGAGCATCGCTCAGGAAGGGCATTTTCAGTACACGTATCCTGCGGAAGCATTTTTTTCGCATATCAAGATATCCATTGTGGCGGGCCTTTTTCTGGTCAGTCCGTACGTGTTTGCGCAAATTTGGGGATTCATTGCACCGGGACTCTACGAGCACGAGCGCAAAGGGGTGATCCCTATGGCTTTGATTTCGGCCATTTTCTTTACGGCAGGAGGGGTGTTCGGGTATTTTATTGTGTTCCCGTTCGGCTTTGAGTTCTTTGCCGGTTTTTCCACCGAAGCAATTCAATTCACACCGAAACTCAATGAGTACTTGAGTTTTTGTCTGAAATTGCTTTTTGCATTCGGTTTTGTCTTTGAACTGCCCCTTTTCATTTTTTTCCTTGCCCGTCTGGGTATGGTTTCCTCCAGGGGGCTGCGCGAGAAACGAAAGTATGCCATTCTCACGGGTTTTATCCTTGCGGCAGTGCTGACGCCACCGGACCCGTTCACGCAGTGCCTCATGGCCGCACCGTTGATCATCCTTTATGAACTCGGAATCTGGGTCGCATTCTTCTTTGGCAAGAAAGAGAAACGTCATCTGGAGAAACAGGCCAAGGAAGAGGTCGCTTAGTCGATAAAAATTGACGCGACTGTCTAAAGCGGAAAAGCCTGTCCTTCAAAAGCATCCCCTGGGCCTTTACATATTGCCATCGCCAACTATTTTCCGGCACGAAAATCACAAGCAACACTCCATAAAAAACGGACCAGTGTTTGTTGAGAGGCTTACGCCAAGAATGATTTCCGCATAAGTAAAGCTCTTACGGTTCCCCGGCAGAGCCGGGGGGTTGCTCATTGAATTAAGTAGTTCCAAGAAGTTGACTTCTGTGACGTCCCATAACGTCTCGCCTGGTATGTTGCACAAAGTGTGAGCGCAGGATTGGCTTACCCGTTTAAAAAGGTTACCATACAGGGCTTTTGGCCAGTAATGCTTCGGCCTTGTCTGCGGATAACGGCCGGGAAAAGAAGTATCCCTGTGCCTGTTCACATCCCAGTTCCGCTAACTGTTTTTGTTGGGAGTGTGTTTCTACGCCTTCTGCCACGACCGATTTATCGAGTGTATGGGCGAGGGAAATGATGGAGCGAATAATTGCCATGTTATCGGTTTTCTCCTCCATGCTACTGACAAAAGTACGGTCAATTTTTAGATAATGGAAGGGGAATTGGTGCAGATGGGAAAGGGAGGAATACCCGGTTCCGAAATCATCAATCATAAGCCCTACGCCCATGTCTTCAAATGTTTTGAGTAGCTTTGCTGCCCGAACTACGTTGCCCATGAGTGTGGATTCGGTGATTTCTATTTTGAGGGACGCTGGTGAGATTTTCGTCGTTTCAATCACTTCCACGACATCATTGGTGATGGTGGGGTGATTCATTTGTATCACAGACATGTTCACCGACATTGCCAAATCGCGATATTGTGAAAATGTTTCTTGCCAGTATTTTACCTGCCAACATGCTTTTTGGAGCATGAATACTCCCATTGGCACAATGAGGCCGGTCTCTTCTGCCAGTGGAATGAACTGGTCTGGAGGAACAAGGCCGTGTTCAGGGTGGTTCCAGCGGATCAGAGCCTCAAAGCCGATAATTGTCCCTGTTTTGAGTGAAATGATGGGCTGGTAGTAAGGTTCAAATTCTTCAAGCTCCACTGCTTGCTTGAGATCGTTTTCAAGGCGGAGGCGAGTGGTTGCATCTTTGTGCATGGTTGGTTCAAATCGTCTGGATTTGGCTCGACCTGCTGATTTTGCATGGTACATAGCTGTTTCCGCATCGCGCAACAGATCGTTTGCATTGGAAGATCCGTTTGGGGCATTGATGACTCCGATGCTGGCAGAGACAAACAGGTTTGTGCCATCAATGGTGAAAGGACGCTTCAAATCGCCCTGAATACGATTGGCAATTTGCATGGAGTGTTGGTCGTCGCTGACCATGGGCAGCAGAATGGTAAACTCGTCACCGCCAAGCCGGGCAATGGTTTCGTCGGGGCCAAGCAAGTCCTTTATTCGCCAGGCGAATTGAGCCAGTAGCTTGTCACCGACATTGTGGCCGAGTCCGTCATTGATGTTTTTGAATCCATCCAGATCAATAAATAGAATTGCAAAATTGATATCACGGCGTCGGGTGCGCCTGAGTGCCTGGTTAACCCTGTCAAGGAATAAGGTTTTGTTGGGCAGGTCGGTCAAAGCGTCATGGAAGGCATCGTGCAGGAGTTGACTTTCTACCTGTATGCGCTCGGTGATATCGGTTGCATAGAGGTGGACGATGTCCTGACTCGGCAGAGGGTGGTAGGTCCATGAAAATGATTTGTTTCCGATTTTTGATTCAATACCGGACCGGTCTTTGTTGGATGAGAGTGTGTGTTGGATGATTTCTCTGTGGTTTTCCGGCAAGGCGGATTCGATGTTTATCAAATTGTTTTTTTCAAATAATGACTGGGTAGCCGTGTTCAGGTAATGGATTTTACCGTCACTGCCTGCCGAGAGCATCGGGTCTGGAGCTTCACGGGGAAAGGCGGCAAGTCGTGCTATGCTTTTCTCCTTTTCGATTATTGGGGTCAGGTCGGTCATGACGACAAAAGCACCTGTAATTTTGTTGAATTGATTGGTTAATGGTGTGATATCGTACTGGATATGCCGTATTTCCCCTGTCGGTGTTGTATGGTCAATCTTTTGTTCCCGAACGGCAGTTTTGGATGTAAGGGCTTGTCCGACGAGGGTTTTGTGATCTGGGTCGCCATACACGATGGTTGCCAGCTTCTTTCCCATAATATCAGAGATTGTTTTGCCAAGCCCTGTCAGTTGCAGGGTTTGTTTATTGGCAAAAATGATTCGTTCTTCCCGATCCACCATGAAGCATGGAGTCGTGATGGCCGCAAGCAACGAATCAAACTCATTGGTTTTGTTATGAATTTTGGCAACCAGGTTGTCAATGTCGGAAATTATGGTTGTTAATAGAGGCCCAAGATCGGAATTGTCGGAAAGACTGTCGTAGTCCCCGTTGGCTACATTTTGGGCGTAGTTTCCCACGGCATTGATGCCGCGCGTTATGCTTCGTGTGGTTGCCGTGCTCAAAAGCAAGGCCAGCAGTATGCCTGATCCGCTCACCGCGAAGCTGATGAGGCGCCATTGCTGATACCTTTGAATACGTTGCTGGATGAGTATGTCCAATTCATCCATGGCTGTTTTGAAGAGCAGGCATCCCGTTGTGCGAACATTGGATGCCGAGTTGAATAATTCTTCAGGAGTGGTTTGCCCTGTTTGTAGTCGGGAGATGCTCTCCAGAAACCTGTTAGCTGCAAGCTGGTATTGCTTTAGCTGAACTGCGTATCGTAATTCCAGGGTCGGGCTACTTGTATAAAAATTGATATCTTCGGTTATGGCGATATGGGAGTTGTCCAGCAACGGTTTCAGTATGCCGTATTTAAAAAATGCGGCATTGCCAAAGGCTTTCTCTTCCTGGATGTCCGAAAGTATTAAAACAGGTTTGTTGGGATTTGCTTGCATGAAATCAAGTGCAATGATTTGAAATTCACTCATGACGGCATCTCCCAGGGGAAGGGAGGTTATGGTCGCGCGTGCAAGCATTTGGCTGTCCAGTGCCGGATCAAGAGCCAGTTTTGCGCAGTTGGCAATCTGTGTGATGAGTTGTTGGGCTACGTTTTGAAGTACTTTATAGGCTTCCATTTGCTTTGACGAAATATACCATTTCCATGCCTCGGTGACTCGTTTGACATCAATGCAGTAGTATACCGAAGAGCGGGCTGGATTGCGGGTTGGCGAAAGGGGCATACGAGTTTGCCTTTTCGATAGTTGTTTCAAGGATTCTTCAATTTTTATTGCCGGATTCTTCGATTGCAATTGGAACCTGGCAGATGTCTGGGGAGGAAGATTGTTCAATCGATTGAAAGCGAGATGATTGGCAATGTTGTTCTGGATGTCGAATGCCTTGCGCAGAGCTTGGGTTCCTGCCAGTTCCACCTGGCCTATGTTGATGTCGTGTCGGTATCGACTGTCTATAAAAATGGTTAGTATTATCAATGGGATGATTGTGGATATGACCGTGACTCCGAGTTTGGTCGAGATGGAGAGCTTTTTATAGTTGTGTAGCATTTGAGTTTTCCTTAACCGATATATTGCCAAAAAAACAGATTAAGTCCAGAAGGTTCAAGGTGGCAATTGGCCAAATAATATAAATAATGGGTAAATGTGTTTTTTGAAAAAAGCTGTTGACAAGGAGAAAGGGCGTCGCTAGTTTGCACTCCGCTTCGACAAGAAGGCGCGTAGCTCAGGGGGAGAGCATTTGCTTGACGTGCAAAGGGTCGTGGGTTCAAATCCCTCCGCGCCTACCAGAAATCCCCGAAAGGGAGGCCAAGTGGCCTCCCTTTCATTGTTTAAGCCCCGATTGATTCGGGAAGGAGCAAAAAAGTGCTGATAGAGGTCTATGGCAAACAGGTTGACTTGGCTGAAGGTGCTTCTTGCGCCGAGGCTCTCAACGAGGGTCTTTCCAAGAAGCAGTTCAAGAAAGTGGTCGTGGCAAAGTGCGGCGATACCCTTTTTGATCTCTCTGCTGCCATTCCGACTACCTGCACGACTCTTGAGCCCGTCTTTGCCGATAGCGAAGAGGGGCTTGAAGTCATTCGTCATTCCACCGCACACCTTATGGCCGAGGCTGTGAAGAAACTGTTTCCCACAGCACAGGTAACTATCGGTCCTGCCATCAAGGACGGTTTTTATTACGATTTTGACTACGAGCGTCCCTTTACTCCGGAAGACCTTGAAGCGATTGAAAAGGAAATGATTTCTTCTGTCGGTGCCAACAAGGAATTTTCCCGACGCATGCTGTCGGCTGACGAGGCAAAGACGTTTTTTTCCGAAATGGGGGAGGACTACAAGCAGGAGTTGATCAACGATTTGGGAGAAGAGGAATATTCCGTGTACAGCCACGGAGAGTTCTCTGACCTGTGTCGCGGCCCCCATGTTGCCCGGACCGGCATGCTTAAGGCATTTAAGCTGCTTTCCGTGGCTGGAGCCTATTGGCGCGGCGACGAAAACAACAAGATGCTCCAGCGTATTTACGGAACGGCATGGAGCGATCCCAAGGCACTCAAAAAGCATTTGCATCGCCTTGAGGAGGCCAGGAAACGCGACCATCGCAAGTTGGGAACCCAGCTTGATCTTTTTTCTTTCAATGATGAAGTCGGGCCCGGCATGGCGTTGTGGCATCCCAAGGGGATGCTCCTTCGTGCCATCCTTGAGGATTTCGCGCGCAAGGAGCATTTGAAGCGCGATTATGATCTGGTTCAGGGGCCACTTATCCTCAAGCGTGAATTGTGGGAAAAGTCCGGCCACTATGAAAATTACCGTGAAAATATGTATTTCACCGAGATCGATGAACAGGCGTACGGCGTCAAGCCCATGAATTGCCTGGCGCATATGATTATCTATAAACGCAAGATCATGAGCTACCGGGACTTGCCTCAACGGTATTTTGAATTGGGTGTTGTTCATCGGCATGAGAAGTCCGGTGTTTTGCATGGGCTGATGCGAGTGCGTACCTTTACCCAGGATGATGCCCACCTCATCTGCCGCCCTGATCAGATCGAAAGTGAAATCCTTGAATTGATGCAGTTCTATAGCGATATTTATTCCCTGTTCGATTATGATTTTCAGGTGGAACTTTCCACACGCCCGGAAAAGTCCATCGGTTCTGACGAGGCGTGGGAAGTGTCCACGGAAGCACTACGCCAGGCCCTTGAAAAATCGGGCATGAAATACTCTATCAATGAAGGTGACGGTGCCTTTTACGGTCCCAAAATCGATTTCCATCTGCTGGATTCCATAGGCCGTTCCTGGCAGTGCGGCACGATTCAAGTGGATTTCACCTTGCCAGAGCGGTTTGACATAGTATATGTCGGCGAGGACGGAGCGCGACATCGTCCCGTCATGATTCATCGTGCCATGCTGGGTTCCATCGAACGTTTCATCGGAATGTTGACGGAACATTGTGCGGGTGCGTATCCTGTATGGCTGGCTCCGACGCAGGTTCGTCTGCTGAACGTGACGGATGCGCAGTTTGATTTTGTCAAGAAGGCCGAGAGATTCTTTAAGAATAAGGGGATTCGTGTTGAAGCGGATACCCGCAATGAGAAACTCGGTTTCAAGATACGGGAAGCGCAAGTTGAGAAAATCCCGTATATGCTGGTTATTGGTGATAAAGAGGTTGAGGCCGGGTGTGTCAACATTCGCTCCCGCGATGGTGAAGACCCCGGTATGGTAACATTGGAGGAGGCTGCACAGCTTGTTTTGGATGCTGCAAAGGCTCCTTTTGAAGCAGGAGGCATGAGCTATAGTTTTTCGGGGTAATGACCGTCGAGGTCAACGACGTCAAGATCAGGTCCGTCGCAACGAAAGAATCCGTATTCCCAAGGTGCGGGTGGTTGACGTGGACGGTGAACAGTTGGGTGTGATGGACACCCGTGATGCATTGGAACGCGCCCGTGACAAGGGATTTGATCTTGTTGAGGTCGCTCCTAACGCAGATCCGCCGGTCTGTAAGATCATGGATTACGGCAAGTTCAAATTCCAGCAGAAGAAAAAATTGCAGGAAGCCAAGAAGAAGCAAACCGTCATCAAGATCAAGGAAGTCAAGTTCCGGCCAAAGACCGACGAACACGACTATCAGACCAAGCTTAAGAAAATTGTTAAATTTTTGGGAGTAGGCGACCGTTGCAAGGTGACCGTCTTCTTCCGGGGACGCGAGATCGTTCACAAGGATCGCGGGCTGATGATGCTCGAAAGAGTTGTGAAAGATACGCAGGATATAGCCAAAGTTGAGAGCAAGCCGTTGTCTGAGGGACGGACGATGACGATGATGCTTGCTCCCGTAAAAAAATAGTCGATACTCACGAGGGAGTCGTTCCCTTTATTGTAAGGAGGCTACTATGCCCAAGATTAAAACCCGGCGCGCTGCCGCCAAGCGGTTTTCCAGGACCGCTACCGGCAAATTCAAGCGTCGCAGAAAGAACTTGCGTCACATTTTGACCAAGAAGAACGCCAAGCGCAAACGTCGTTTGGGCCAGTCCACAACCGTGGACGGTGCCAACCTCAAGGCCGTTCGTCGTCAATTGCCCAACGGTTAGTCTCTCCTTTGATACGTGCCTTGTCGGCAGCGTCCAAGGGGGGCCGGGAACCCGGAACCACACGCCTGTCGACCTCGGCCTCAATGGAGATCGAATCGTTATTGTCGTTAACGTATAAAATCTTGCCTCGCTGGGGGAATCCGTCCGGCCCGGGAGGTTGATTAAAGATGGAGGTTTAACCATGAGAGTTAAACGCGGTGTCGCCGCCAAACGGCGTCATAAAAAATATTTGAAAATGGCCAAAGGGTACCGCGGTGCCGGTAGCCGCCTGTACCGGACCGCTCGTGAGCGTGTTGAGAAGGCGCTTTGCAACGCCTATCGTGACCGCAAACGGAAAAAACGTGAGTTCAGGAAATTGTGGATCATGCGCATCAACGCCGCTGCCCGCCTCAATGGTCTGTCTTACAGCCGTTTGATGAACGGCCTCAAGCTGGCTGGTATTGAGTTGAACCGCAAAGTCCTTGCCGACATGGCCGTACGCAACCCCGACGTGTTCGCCAAAGTTGTTGAGGCCGCCAAAGCCAAGGTGAGCTAAATCGTGAGTAATGAATTGAAGTCCTTCCTGGAAGGACTCGACAGCCTGGCCCTGGATTGCGAGTCTCGCAAGGGCCGGGTTTGTTCGTTAGACGAACTGGACGAACTGCGTATCGAGTTCCTGAGCCGTAAAGGCAAGCTGGCTTTGGCTATGGGGCAACTCGGCAAGCTCGATGTGGCTGACAAGCCCGAGGGAGGCCGGAAAGCCAACGAGATCAAGCAGCGTATCACTGCGCTGATTGATTCGTGGCAGGACCAATTGCAGGCCGCCGAAGCATCGCAGGCGTTGAGCCTGTTCGATCCCACCATGCCCGGCCGTAAACCCTGGGCCGGTTCGTTGCACCCCGTATCTCTTGTCATGGACGAAGTGTGTGAGGTGTTGACCGGACTCGGATTTGAACACGCGAGCGGGCCAGAGGTGGAGAATGACTGGCATAACTTTGAAGCCTTGAATATCCCGGCAGATCATCCGGCTCGTGACATGCAGGATACCCTGTACGTTTCGGATACCATCGTCCTTCGGACGCACACGTCCGGTATGCAGATTCGCTCCATGCTCAAGCAGGAACCGCCGGTGGCCGTTATCGCTCCGGGCAAGGTGTATCGCCGTGATTCCGACCTGACCCATACGCCGATGTTTCATCAGATCGAAGGGCTGTTGGTGGACAGGAACGTGTCCATGGCTGATCTGCGCGGAACATTGACCGTGTTCGTGCGTCAGGTTTTCGGTCCCCAAACCGAAGTTCGCTTTCGTCCCAGCTTTTTCCCGTTTACCGAACCCAGTGCCGAAGTGGACATTTCCTGTGTCTCCTGCAACGGCGAAGGGGCCCAAAAAGGGGAAACATGCCGTATTTGTAAAGGAACCGGATGGGTGGAAATACTGGGATGCGGCATGGTCGACCCCAATGTGTTCAAATCGGTGGGGTATGATCCCGAAGTCTACACCGGATTCGCTTTTGGCCTTGGTGTCGAACGTATTGCCATGTTGAAATACAACATTGGCGATTTGCGGATGTTTTTTGAGAACGATGTCCGATTCCTCGAACAGTTCGCCTAGATTGGTAAGACAGGGTGGCAACACGCCCTTTGTCCCCCTTTTTTGACATATTGAACTCCAGCGGAGTTCACCTCGTATACGAAGAAACGTTTTATCCTCTGCTTGCATTTTGCGTACTGAATATTGTGGGGGATGGATGTCCGGGGGGCCGGGCATCGGAGGCATTGCATGTTAGTCAGTTTCAATTGGTTGCGTGAGTTCGTTCCCTATGACGGAGACATTCAAGCACTCGGTGACAAGCTCACCATGCTCGGTCTTGAACTCGAAGGCATTGAAGATCCTTTCGAGAATATCAGTAATATCGTTGTCGGACACGTTGTCGCGTGCGAAAAGCACCCGGAAGCGGAAAAGCTGTCGGTCTGCACCGTTGATATCGGTGGGCCCGAAATGCTGACCATTGTGTGTGGTGCGCCCAATGTGGGCACGGGCCAAAAGGTGCCTGTCGCCACTGTCGGGACCGTCATGCCCGATGGCATGAAGATCAAGAAGGCCAAACTGCGTGGCGTGAAGTCGCTCGGCATGATCTGCTCGGAACGCGAGCTTGGTTTTTCCGATGATCATGATGGCATCTGGGTGTTAGATGAATCCTTGACAGTTGGTGACAAGCTGGTGGATGCGCTCAATCTTGAGCGGGTTGTCTTTGATTTTGATATCACGCCCAATCGTGCGGACTGCCTGTCTATTCTCGGCTTTGCCCGTGAGACCGCATTGGCCTTTGAGCTGCCTTTGACCATGCCTGAACTGCATTTGGTCGAGTCCGACGGGAATACGGCTGATGCTGTGAAAATTGTCATTGACGACCCGGAATTGTGCCCACTCTATAACGGTCGAATCATCCGTAACGTTGAAACGCGCAAGGCTCCGGACTGGATGCGCTTCAAGCTCCTTTCCCTTGGTCAGCGGCCCATTTCCAACATTGTCGATTGTACCAACTATGTCATGTTCGAGTTGGGACAGCCCTTGCACGCATTCGATTATGATCTGATTGAAGATGCGACCATCCGCGTTGCCCCGGCAACCGATGGGATGACGTTGACAACGCTTGACAATGTGGAACGGGCACTGACCGCCAATGATCTTTTGATTTGGGATGGCCGAAAACCAGTCGCCCTGGCTGGTGTTATGGGCGGGGCCAATTCTGAAATGCATCCCGGTTCGACCAATGTTTTGCTGGAAGCTGCGGTTTTTCGGCCCGGAACCATTCGCAAAACCGCACGCCGTTTGGCCCTGCCGTCTGATGCTTCTTACCGCTTTGAGCGCGGTGTGGATCAGCAGATGACCCGTTTCGCAATGGACCGTGCCGCACAGTTGATGTCGGAAACATCCGGCGGAACCGTTGTCGCCGGGGTGGCTTCCAATGAGCCGAAGCCATGGGTGGACCGGAAGCATGGATATCGCCATAAGCGATGCATGACCTTGCTTGGTCTCGACCTGGAACCGGCCTTTGCAAAGAAGGTTTTTGAGGGCGAAGGGTGTACTGTGGATGACAGTGATTCCGAGAATTGGATTGTCCGGTCACCATCGCACCGCCTTGACCTTGAACGGGAAGTCGATCTGTACGAGGAGGTTGGGCGCGTGTTCGGCCTGGATCAAATCCCGGCAGTGCTACCCAGGGTTGCCAAGCGTATGGATGGCAAGGTCACAGCGGCAACCAGTTATGGATTCATCAAGAATATCAAAAAGTGGGGGGCCGGAGTCGGCCTCAATGAGGTCATTAACTATTCTTTTGTGGGGGATGATGATCTTGATCGCCTTCATCTGCCAGCCGAAGGACGTGTTGCCATTGCCAATCCGCTTTCCGCTGATCAAAACGTTATGCGGACCGATCTCGCTCCCGGCCTGCTCAATACATTGAAGCACAATTTGGCTCAGGGCAACAATCATATACGTATTTTTGAAGTCGCCAAACGCTTCGTGGCTGATGCCGAGTCGGAAACCGAGACCCGTGAATTTGTCCGGCTTGGCCTTTTGCTTTACGGCCCCCGTCATGCTGCCAAATGGCCGTGGCCGCAGGAAGATGCCGATTACCTTGATGTGAAGGGGCATGTGGAGCATCTGATTGTCGATCACCTCAAGTTGTCGGAACCGCAGTTCTCTTTAATGGAAGAACACGCCTATCTTACGCCGTGCGTTGAAGTGAAGATTGCTGATACAGTGGTTGGTTTTCTGGGCCAGGTCAAAGAAGATATTGCTGACGACTATCACGCCAAAAAGCCGGTTTGGTTGGCTGACCTCGACCTTGATGCCCTGCGTTCCATTGTCCGCAACTTCGATATCGCGTTTCACCCGCTTCCGGTCTTTCCACCCAGTCGCCGGGACGTGACCGTTATCGGTCCAGCAACGCTTCCGGCACAAGACGTGCGCGAAGCACTTGAAGGCACTGGTAGCACCATTCTTGAATCCGTTGAGCTGGTTGCGGAATTTGTGCCCGAAGGGCAGCTTGAAGAAAGAAACCTTTCGTTTCGCCTTACCTATCGCCACCCTGGAAAGACTTTGAAAGATAAGCAGGTGGACAAAGAACACAGGAAAATTTTGGCGGCGATTGAAAAGGCTCTCCCCATCCGTTTTTAATACCATGGCGTGCCGGCTTGCAATAGCGGCACATCTACTGCGTTGCCGCCCCTGGTTTCCATGGCGCGCCGGCTTGCAATAGCGGCACATCTGACTGCGTTGCCGGACCTGTTTTAATCCTCACCGTAGCTGGGCTACGCCTGCGGTTAAAACAGGG
>PDWI01002372.1_pt1 | contig 28535 bp, 24 predicted proteins | sample 1430891 | NCBI WGS metagenome assembly PDWI01 (sample SAMN01162508, study PRJNA174530) | Oral metagenome, whole genome shotgun sequencing project. | biome: Marine environment; feature: Marine mammal; material: Swab sample of the gingival sulcus; isolation source: swab sample of gingival sulcus... | reverse complement strand
TGGGTCGCCCCGCTGCCCTTGCTTTCGATGTTGGGTTCCCTTCGTGAGGGCCCCAGGTTAGGACTTTCACCTCCAATCTAATAAACATTCCAAACACACGGGCGAGGGCAAGCTCCAAAAATGCTTGTCTTTGACTCAAAGTTCACAACCTATGCCAATCTCAACTTGCTGAATAAAGATAACATTTATTTTCTCACTTTACGTCGTCGAGGACAGAAGATCGTTAGCCGAGCCTTGAACCTTCCAGCCGATAGCTGGCAAAAGATCAAAATCGATGCGCCGAAACGCAAACATCAAAACATTCGAGTTGCTGAAGAGAGGTGCACCATTAAAGACTATGAAGGAGAAGTGAGACAAATTATTATCCGCGATCATGGCAGAAAGTCTCCCGCATTTCTGATCACAAATGACTTGGAGTCACCTCTTTCGACACTTGTCAAAAAATACTCCAGAAGATGGTTAGTGGAGCAGGAAATTGCAGAGCAAATCGCTTTCTTTTCATTAAACAATCCGTCGTCATCGATTGTTGTGAAAGTGGATTTTGATTTGACTCTTTCCTTGCTGGTTCACAATCTATTTAGGCAAGCCGCTCATGATTTACCAGGCTTTGAGACTTGTACAGTTGCCACTCTTAGTCGCCACTTTTTTCAAAATGGAGCGGAGGTGGTAATCCAGGGAAATGCCATCACAGTCCGATTGAAAAAGAAGACTCATTTACCCATTCTCTTTGAGCTTCCCTGGATGTCAAAACCCACCTGGATCCCATGGTTAAGGGCATGGATTAACTTTGAAATGGCTTCTTTTTCATAGTATAAAAGGGCTATGCCGATTTACGTAATGAAAATCGGTGATTAATTAAAAAATCTTTATTTGGTTGTTCCATATTCCATTCAATTATTCGTGTTCATTCGTGGTTAAAAATCATCCGTGTGCATCTGTGTCCATCTGTGGTTAAAAAAAAAGACCACGGATGAACACTACAGATATTCCTATTAGGAAGCCACACACAAAACCATTGGCAGTGTCTTTGAAGTTCAGGACGTGATTCTCTAATTTAAAACCCCTGTGATGGCTTGCTTATCAACTTTTCAATGAGGTATTCATTGCGAAGACCCTTGAGGTACTTGTCAAATGTTGCGTCAAATCGAGGCTCTCTGAGTGACATTTTAATCTCTTCTTTAACTTCATCTATAGGCTTGGGGGTTGCTGCTGTTCTTTTCAGTAACTTGATCAGGTAATACGAGGCTTCAAGTTCGATGATTTTTGAATAGGCTCCGACTTCCAGGTTTTGAGCGGCCTTTTCAATAGTGGGGTTCAAATCACCTATAAAGAGTTCTCCCAGATCACCGCCAATGGCCTTTGAGGCCGCTTCACTGTATTTTTCAACTGCCTTGCTAAACGGGAAGCCTTCCTTTAATTCGGCTAAACATTTTTGTGCTTTTTCGCGGGCCGCTTGAGGTGATTCGCCCTTTAAAAAGACAATCTCTGCAATTTGAAAGACTTCCGGATTGGTGTATTGATCGATGTGTTCCTGGTAATACTTGGCAACTTCGGGGTCATCGATGATAATGGCACCCCAGACTTCTCTCTGAACAACTCTCTGTCCGCTTTGAAATCGAATGGTGAAATCGATGTACTGCTGCAGTGTCATTCCGGTTTGCTGTTCGAGCATTTTTTCAAATTCCGCCTGATCCAGACCATAGGATTCTTTCTGATTCTGTAGATTGGCATCAAGGGTTTCTTCCGAAATATCGATTCCCAGTTCGACCGCTTTTTCATACAGCAGAAGCTGATCGACGGCATCATCCATTATCTGATTCCAGAGTTTTTCATACTCTGCGGTCAGGTCAGAACCCGAGTATTCTTGAAGCAGTTGAGCTTTTTGCTTCTTGTAGGTAATCATGAGCTCCCGTTCATTGATAATTTTATCGTTTACTTTTACCGCCACCCGGTCAACGAACCATGAGTCACCCTCTTGTAGTAAGATGAACGAAAGTAATGTCAATGATAAGATCATGAGTCTCTCCTGCGGTTTTCGGGCTTCAAATAGGTAAAAGGCAGGTTTTCATGGAGAATTTGAATGCGATGTTTCTTTTTGAAGTCGCCTTTCATTTCTGCCAATCGTCTTTCAATTTGCCTTTTTTCCAGAATACGTTTGATATTGGAAGCTGTTTCTTCAAGCGAATAATCCACTTCAGGAATAATTCGCTCCAACATCAGCACATGATAAAGGGTTTTGTCTCCATAATCCAGTTTAAGAACTTTGGAAATACTTCCTGGCTTCATTTTTCGGATGGATCTCTGAAAGGGCTCTGGAAAGGAATTCAACGGTAGACATGGGGCCAGTTCGTGTTCATTTCCTTTCATGGTCTTTTCTGCATGCTCCTTGAAGCTCTTGTTGCCTTTGCTGTATTCCATTCTGAATTTATCCGCCAACTCTTTCGTTTCAAGCTGAACCTGCCGAATACAGTACTGCTTTTCCTTGGTGTAAAGTGACTGATTCTTTAAATAGTAAGCTTCAATTTCATCGTCCGTGACCTTGATTTTAGCCAGTACCTGACTGTGTAAAAAGTTTTTAATGAGCAGACGTCGTTTAATTTCTTTCCTGTACATATTCTGCTGTTCTTCAGTTTGCAGTTTAAAAGTCATGTTGGTCAATTCAAGCTGAATGAAGTTGTCGATAGTCTTGTTGTCAACAACGATACCGGCGTTTTCTGCGCAAGAACTGAATATGTTGTCCTCCATAAAACGGTCGAATACAAAAGACATCGTCTCACTGTCTCTGAGGTCCTGCTCGGTAAATTCCGGGTAACTGATGGCTACAAAAAAGTTGAAGGCGTTGAGATTGATTTCTTTGACTTCAGAATTGTTAGACTCGGGAGTGCTAATTTGAATGATCGGAATGCTGGGTGTTTCACTTTGGGTTTGCTTGCAGCCAGCCAGAGCAATCAGCAAGGCCATGCCTATAAGGTTAATCGCTTTTATCATATTTTTATTCCCGGTTTCAAACAATCTCTTTTAATGCCTGTAGCGTGTCTTCTATATCTCTTCTCGTGGTCCATCTCGACAAGGAAAATCGAATGGTGCCCTTGGCCGTTTTTTCGGGTATTCCAAGCTTAAGCAGGGTGGAACTGGTGCTCAGAGCACCTGAGTGGCAGGCTGATCCGGTGGAAACACAGATTCCCTTTTGATCGAGTTTAATCAAGATGACGTTGCCATCCATGCCTGTAAAGCCAACAGAGGCCGTGTTGGGTGTACGCGGTTGATTTTGATTGTGAATGACCACTTGGTTGTTGAATGTTTTTTTGAGTTCGGCTTCAAAATAATCTCTCAGATTCCTTATTTTCTCTTCACTGTGGCCTAACTGTTCCACAGCCTTGCCAAAACCTACAATGCCCGCAACGTTTTCTGTTCCCGGCCGTCTGGAGTTTTCCTGTGAGCCACCGTGAATCATTGGAGTCAATTTCGTGCCTCGTTTCAGGTACAGTGCACCGGTTCCTTTGGGACCGTGAATTTTATGAGCCGATACGCTTAACAGGTCACAATTCAGCTCTTTGACATTGACATTTACTTTTCCAAAAGCCTGGACTGCATCCGTGTGGCATAGAATCCCTTTGGTTTTCATCTTCCTGAAAAGATCGGCCACAGGCAGGATCAGCCCTGTTTCATTGTTGGCCAGCATACATGAGACCAGAATCGTTTTTTCATCCATTAATTCCAGGAAGGCGTCCAGGCTGACGCGACCATCGACAATTCTTACAGGAGCTATACGGCACTCCAAACCCAACTCTTCAAGCCATTTAGCGGTTTGCTCAACCGCGGGATGTTCAATATTGGAAATGACGATATTTTTACCCTTTTGTTTGTGAGCGAAGGCTGAACCGAAAAGGGCCAAATTATCGGACTCCGTACCTGAACCCGTAAAAATAATTTCAGACGGTAGCGCTCCGATGGCATGGGCAATAGATCCCCTGGCTTTTTCAATGGCTATGCGGGCCTGATTACCTATTTGATAAACACTGCTCGGGTTGCCAAACGCATCATCTAAAACATCTTTCATGGCAGAATGAACCTCTTGTAAAATGGGTGTCGTGGCGTTGTTATCTAAATAAATCAATGAACCCTCCTGCTTTTTGGCAGCGATGAACTGTGAAAGCGGTATCTTCTCGATGCGATATGATCATAAAGCAACCGTGTTTTGCAACCGCATGGGTACGGTATTGTGGATAATATCACACACGAAACAGTCTTTCACCATTTGCGCTTTCTTTTCCGGTTGGCCTGATAAAAGGACTTTAACTCTCTGCTCCACTACTGAAATATGTTGTTGACAAGGTGGAAAGGGCGGGAGGCTAACCTGTTGAGATGTTTTGTCCATGGTGTTAGAATAATGATTGCAGGTGTGTAAACAGGAGCTAACTTTAAATTGAAATGCCTTACTCCAATTGAAGCGTTATTACGTGCGTACTTTGAGGCGACCGAGATTCCCCTTGTTCTATTGGAAAAGGGTTCAGATCATAGCGTTCAGTTCGGTGCGGTTACAGAGGATCCAGTCTGGCTGCAAACGCATTTTACCAATGTGAAAATTGAGCACAGTCATTTGTTTCCCAATGGAACGCTCATCATGAACCCCAAACGCAGTTTGGGAATTTTTTTTGAACACAAAGATCGTCCGCTTGCTCCTTCAATTCTAAGGAGCCTTTCGTCAAACTGGCGACTGATTGAAACCTACTTTAAAAATCAAAAGAGCATGAGTAAGAACTCAATTAGCGAGAAAGAAAGGGCTTTTTCAAATAGAGTGAAACAATGGGTTCAATTCAGGCAATTTTACAGTGTGGAATGCGATGCCATGGGCAACAGCCTGTTTTACGGCAAACAGGGGCCCGTTCTCATTGCCAGCATCAGCAATGAGTTCAATCGCTTTGTGTTTCGCATTCGCAAGGCAGATAAGCTCATTTCAGGTAAACTCCCGGCAGGCTTTCCACTAAGAGATACACACTATCTCTTGCTGCCCGGTTTTAAAGGCAGACATAGTCGGCAGTTACTCTTTACCAAACAGAGACCTTTTACAAAAAAAGACAGACAAATGATGGTGGATCTTTACAGGCTGGCCAGTATTGATCCTGAGCAGCCAATGCAGGAGGCAGTTGAATACGTTGATCTGATTTTTAACAGTCTCGTTCATCAAAACAACCCCAAACAGCTTCTGGTTCAGGTATTTCAAAAGTTGCGTCAACTTCTGCATGTTGATTTCTTCCTGTTGGCCTGGCCCTCTTTTCAGTCCAGGTTAACGCGGTGGGAGTCATCGGGATTGGGAGATCAAGCACTTAGAATGACTATTTCAGAGAGGCTTGAGGAAGACGGCGGCAAAGGGCAATCAGAAAAATACATGGGGTTTAGTGGTTTCTTGGAGTTTGCTTATTCAGAATCAATCATTCCAAATCAAATCTACCCCTGTCAACCTCTTATACCCGAGCTGTGTTCGGTTAAGGAACTCTTCTTCATGCAGCTTGCAATGGATGACAGGCCCCTCGGTTTGTTCTTTATGGGAACCCATGAGCAGAACGACATTTTTATCGATAAACAAGAACACTGGGAAAAGCTGGGGAAATTCCTTCATCATCTTTTGAAAACGGCGACTTATGATTGTCAGCGAGAGGAGCGGTTTCTGGAGATAGGCCACGCCTATACCAAACTGTTGGAAGATTATTCCAAACTCGGGGAAACAAGCCGAATACAGGAAGAACAGCTCATGGTATTCAACACTCTGGATACAACTATCAATGCCGTCTTTAAGATGTTCTCCAAAATAAAAACCATGTCACCGGGAAGTGGTTACTTAGATCAACTGTTTCATTACGTCAAAAGTGTTACCGGGGCTTCTCTTGTTTGCTTGACCTATCTCAATCACGGAGAGTTTCAATTTATTTACCAATCAGAAGGACCACAGTTTAAGCGGCTGCAGTTTTTAGAGCTCAATGGCGGTTGTTATCACGATGTCATTTTTTCAGGAATGCCCATTTATTGGGATGGATCGGGTCAAAGACCCTTCCTGCTGCCATCGGGTCATCCCGTTCTCAACAGTGCCTACATTGTACCTATCAGTAACTTTGAAGGGGATGAGGGTGTCTTTGTGGTTGGCAATACGGTCGATGGAGACATGAATCGCGTTCTGAGAAATCTCATTCAGCAAATCGTTACCTTAGAGTGCGATGCACTGTTCCGCTGTATGGATGAAATGAACTAAAGCGGAGCAGATTGATGAAATTCAGGAATCTCTTGATTGTGTGCGTTGCCTTGTGCCCATGGGGTTGCAATCAAAAAGATGGCGTTACAAGTCGTATTAAAGCAGCAGAAAAGGGATTGTCAGCCGATAAGGAGTTTCAAATTACGCTCGAAGATTCATGTCCGGTATGTGGAATGCGGGTTTCTGATTATGAGAAATACGCATGCGGTATCCAATTGCAGGATGGCCGTTTCTTTTACACATGTGGTACCGAATGTCTGGTTCGAGTCTTTCTGGATCCAGAAACGCATCTGGCTGTTTCCAGCACACATTGTGAAAGGTTCTATGTTCAAGAATTTTTCTCGGGTGAAGTTGTCGATGTTCGTGAAACAAGCATGGTTGCCGGCTCTGATTTCATTGGGCCCATGGGAAGAACTGTCGCGCCTGTCGATCCCGATCATGTGGACGTGTTTATTCGCAGGCATGGCGGTAACCGAGTCTTTCAATTAACAGAGCTGACAAAAGAAGAATGGAAGAGCCTGTCGAGGAAGCCATGAAGCACAGGGAAATATCGGTATCACCTTTCAGGCATGTTCAGGTGCTTTTTTTTATGGCCGTCCTTGGTTTGGGAATAGGAGTCTTGCATACATGGCTGTGGAATAAGAACAAGGCAGCAGCTTTTTCAAAACAATACCGAATGCAAGTGCTGAGCATCACTCCCCCAGGCTCCACCATTGAATTGCAGGCGTTGCGCCATCCCGCAGTTGATCTTCGTTACATTCCAGAGATCATGAACCTCTCATTGGAGAAAACGGTCGTGCAGCCATGATTAAAATGAACTCATTTCTCTATTTCACACTGAAAGAAGCCTTTCGCTATCCTGTTCAAGCCTGGCTGACGGTTTTGACACTTGTTGTCATGTCTGCTTTTCCCGGAACGCTCCTGTTATTGGTATCGGCTGTCGAGAAGACAGCATCTGAACTCCTGGCGAAAGCTCCCTCCCTTGTTATTCGAAGGGTTTCTTCTCATGGTTGGCAGCCCATGCCGCTTGCCACGGTTTCGCAATTAAAAAACATACCAGGGGCAACCGAGGTTCAACCTCGTCTCTGGGGGCTTTGTTCGACAAGTTCCGGTGCTGTTACCATTCGCACCGATTTATCCGAAACATCTGCGAATCCCGCTCCTGGAGAAGCTGTCATTGGACCCGGTATTGACACAGCGCTCGATCAGGCATTGGCGCTTCAGTCAGAAAATGAGGTCATTTTAAAAGTTAAAGACATACTGGACAATAACGCCAGCATGACAGCAACTGTGCTAGTCCATGAGAGCGACGCCAGAGAGCTTTTCAATTTAACACCGGATTTATGCAGCGATATAGCCGTCACCTTCTTTCACGATGCCGAGGCCGAGGCCGCTATTCCAGAGATCATTCAGGCCCTGCCTTTCCGGGTGCAGATTACCACCAGGCAGCAGGCCATGAAACACTACACAGGCGCTTTGGAGAAGTGGGACGGTCTTGGCATGCTTCTGTATCTGCCCGCCATTCTGGCGATGTTTTTCTTTCTGTGGACACAGAAGAAAATGTTTGTTTCGGAGCATCGGAATCTGGGTATTCTGAAAATGATGGGCTGGACGACCGTCGAGATCACCTGGTCCCATCTCTTGAGAAGCGCGCTTTTGGGTATTCCCGCGCTCATCATTGGCTGTTCTCTTTCCTATTATATGGTTTACGGGCCCGGAATGACGTGGCCAGCCCGGTTCTTTTTTGGCTGGACTGATTTTGTGCCCGAATTTGAACTGGTTCCTATGTGGCGTATTCTGTTTCAATTGAGTGGCTTCATCCTCGTCCCGTACCTGGTCTCACAATTGCTGCCTCTTTTTAAGTCTGCCGCAGCCGATCCGGCAGACTTGTTGGAAGGGATGCGACAATGAACACCATTGAATTGAAAAAGCTCAGTTTTCACTGGCATGAAAATGAACCGCTTTTAAATGAACTTAGTTTGACGATGACCAGTGAGCGTCCTGTTCTGATTGTCGGGAAAACAGGCTGTGGTAAGAGTACGCTGCTGCAAATTCTAGCGGCTCTTCGGCGTCCCGGCAGCGGAGAGTGTCTGGTGAATGGCGAACCCGTCTCCCGCTGGAATGCGCCTTTTCGGGATAACTGGCGTAAAAAAGTGGGCATTTTGCCCCAAAAGCCGCTGCTTATGGAGGATGATTCCGTTTTTGAGAATGTCATGTTGCCCATTCTCAATCGATCTTATTCGCTGGATCAGGTAATCCAACTGGCCAAGAAACCCATTGAGCAACTCAACCTGAGTCATTGTAAAAGTCTGCCGGTATCCAAACTGTCCGGGGGAGAAGCACAACGGGCGGGACTGGCTCGCGCGGTGGTTGCACAGCCTGAGTTCCTTTTTCTGGACGAGCCTTCATCTCACCAGGACAGGCATAGTCTCGAAACAGTGATGGCCGTCCTGGCCGAGGTTCAAAACAGGGGAGGTCTGGTTGTGGCGGTAACCCACGATGAACGGTTGATTCAACATCCCTTCTTTGAGCACAAACTGTCGTTAGAACAGGGCTGTTTGAGAGCAATATGATTTGGCACCCCTTAATTCTCGCGGTACTCGTTTGTGATGCTTTGTCTCTGCTGCTGGTGCTTTCATCTGTGGGTGTGGTTTTTCAAGTTATTCTCAATTGGGATGAAACCAGCAGCAGTGAGGGGCAATTGAAACTGGAATCGCGTTTTGAAGCCGCTTTGCTCCAGAATATGATGGCCTTCGCTCTTTTCTCTGCTGCTACTTTTTTAATGATCTATTCGCTTTCTTCCGTTTTGCACCACGCCATTCCCGGTGCCATGTGCGGTACCGGTGTCATGGAAGCCATGGGCTCCCATGGCAAGCGCTTTCTCATGACCCGACTGCTAACTCTGACTGTCTTCTACATTGCGTTTATTTTTTTTCAAAATAGTCGCAGCGTTCCGCTCGGCGGGAAACAAGTCACAACGGCCAAGGTGCTTGCTCTGATTCTGCCTGTTCTGGTGCTTTCGCTGATTGAAAGCTTTCAAGCATACCAGCAAATTGATTTTTCAGCTCCGGTAGACTGCTGCTCGGCTCTGCTGGATCGCATGAACACGTCTGCTTCCGCTTCCTGGATTGGGGCAGAACAGTGGCCGCCTGCCTTGACAAGCTGGGGATCGCCTTGCTGCGCGCTCGCGTTAACGGGTATTTGGACGTTTTTTAAAAAGGCTCGCTGGACGCTTATTCCAACAGTCGTTCTTTGGATTCTTTGCTCCTATGCCTTGCTCATACACCATTTGCTGCCCTATCACTACGGCGTTCTGGAACACCACTGCCACTGGTGTGTGTTTGATGCCAAATACCATTTTCAGGGATATGTTGTTTTCGGGTCCATGCTGTATGTCCTGTGGGTTATTTTGAGAGTCCTTCTCCAGGAAAAGATCTGGTGCAAAACGCAGCCAGTCAAGCATTTACTTTACCCTTTAATGGCCTTTTACGTCTTTTCAAGCTGGCCTGCACTGTGGTGGTACCTCACCAGCGGAACCTGGATTCAGTGAACCTAATCGCAGATCGCGGTTGGGAAATGGATAAAAAATAAGTGAAAAAACAGAATTGGTGGTTCTACCTGCATTCCCGGGTCTATTGTAACGAGGTGGGTGGCTCTACTCCCATTCTTCTGTAAAGGTCTATTTGCTTCTTTATGTATGACAGGATGATAGGCACACAATGAATTCCACAAACAACTTTCCGTCTAAGCTCTTTTCCGCTGAGACTTTCAATCTTTTCAGCCCCAAGTGCGCTTTGATGTTTCCAAACGTCTTCTCAACAATGGGTGTCCATTGTACATAAATCATGTAAAGTGCGGTGTTTAGGTGGGATTCAAGTTCACAATAAGGGCAACACGTATAGGCTTTGAGAATGGCACATAGAAGCACACGGTCAGCAGACATACCTGGACGCCCTGTTATGACTTCGTAAGGCTTAATATTATTGTATACCCAATTAATGAATTCAGGATGAGAATCCAGACGTTTTGATATAGCGTGAAGCTTTTCGGCCATGCTATGATCTACGATGTTGATGAAGTCAAACATACGGGTCTGAGGTTCGTATTTTTTTTCTCAATATGGTGCTCCTTTTTTGTTTAAGTCATTGTCTTTCTTTCAATTAACCAAGCAACTTATGCCATGATTAGAGCTCCTTTTCAATGAAAACTGCAACGCGAGCTCTTTATTTTTAATGCTTTAGCGTTTTTATACGTCATACAAAAGAAATGTAATAATGTAATAAGGACAGAAGAGCCTGCTTACCTTAACCAACATAGATGCTTAAAGTCATTTTTACAGAAACAGGGAGCAATAGGAAATATGATTCTAACAGCAATAGCTATACTGTGGTCACAATTCTTGATGGGACAGGAAAAAGATGAATTAGAAATGCTTAGGCTATTAAGTAATAAAGAAGTCCCGTATGATGGCAATTTTGTTCTTTGTCTTGATGGGACAAAATTTTATGAGGTTCGTTTTAAAGATGGCAAGAAAGAAGGTATCGAAAAGAGATGGCATGTGAATGGACAAGTTGCTTCAGAAGCTTATTATAAAAAAGGTAAAAAGACTGGATTAGTCAAGCATTGGTTTAGCAATGGAGTGCTAGAAGAAATAGGTTTCTGGAAAAAAGGGAAAAGAAAAGGAAGTTTTATCGAATTTTATACAAATGGTTCTTTGAAAAGTATGATGTCATACAAGAATAATTTATTGAATGGAGAATTTCTTGTTTTATTTAACAACCAAAAAACCTGTACGGAGGGCAAATATAAATTAGGGAAAAGAGATGAATTATGGACAGAATGGTGGTCAAATGGTCAGAAGAGAAGTGAGGCTCAATGGAAAGACGGAGATTTAATTAATACAAAATATTGGTCTACTACAGGCGAAGAGTTAAGAGTGATTAGTGCTAATGAGGACTCTTTAAATAGTTTGATTGCAGATAATGAATCGAGGATTGGAATTAAAATTGAGAAAACGGTTAAAAAGTATTTAGAGGGTTTAAAAACTGATGACATGGGAAGCTATCAGAATTTAATAACAATTAAGGCAGAAATAGATCAATCTGGAAAAATGCAAAACCTGATAATTGATGGGTGTCAATGCGTAATTGATATTGACATTGCTTTATATCAAGAGTTAACAAGTTTAAATTTTGAGTCCGAGACATTACAACAAGGACCATTGTTTTTAAAAAAAACAATCCTTTTCCATATTTTATAGGGTGAAATAATCAATATAAGTCATGAATGAGCTCATTACACAGATCCTAACTGGTATGACTTACCACTGGATACTATATAAATGCAACACGAATGCAGGGCAACAAACATGATGTCATACAGCTTAACGGCCAAAAACGAAGGGAAGCGATGAACTTAAAAACAAATGCACTTAATAAACTTTTAACGATTCTTTTTTTTCTGAACCTAAGTAGCATATCTCAAGAAATTCCAGGGCAAAACCCCATCTGTGCTGAAATCAAAATCGAAATCGAGCAAGAACTGACACTTGAGCGTCAGGCTTTTGATGCGCATATGCGAATCTACAATGGATTTAAAGATTTGGCGATCCATGGCATTGGTGTTGAGGTTTTCTTTACTGATCGTGATGGTCAGCCTGTCTTGGCGACTTCAGAACCCAATCATCCCTCTGCATTATTTTTCATCCATCCAGACACGATGACCGGTATTAGTGGTGGAACGGAAGGTGCCGGACGTGTAGAGCCGACAACTACGGCAGATTTACATTGGTTGATTATTCCAGCGCCAGGTGCGGGAGGTGCCATTGCCGAGGGCACACTTTATTATGTCGGTGCCCGATTAACTTATACCCTTGATGGCGAGGAGACCGTGACCGAGGTGGTTCCGGATTTTATTGTCGTCAGGCCTATGCCCGATCTGGTTCTGGATTACTTCTTGCCCCATGAGATCTACGGAGGTAATGCATTCACCACCCAAATTGAACCGATTGTGTCGTTTCCCCTTGGCGTGCGCGTTCAAAATTCGGGGTTTGGTATTGCAAAAAACCTGAAAATTGAATCGAGTCAGCCTAAAATCGTGGAAAACGAGTTGGGATTGTTAATCGGATTTAACATCGAAGGCTGCGCAGTCAACGGTCAACCCCATGAACCGACCCTCCTGGCCGACTTTGGCGATATTGCACCCAACAGCTCCGGTCTGGCACGCTGGTTGATGACCTGCACCCTTTTGGGACGATTTGTCGATTTTGGCGCCACCTTTACCCATGCCGATGAACTGGGTGGGGCGCTTACATCCCTAATTGAAATCGTCAATACCCATCTGCTCATTCACGTTGTTGAGCCAGAACAAGAAAAACAAACTATGGATGGAAAAATAACAAAATACTATGACAATGGAAAGATAAGAAATGTCACAGAGTATAAGAATGGAGTTCGGTCGGGTATTTCAGAACAATGGCATTGTAATGGTACAAAAATCGAACATGGTGTCTACTCTGATGGAAAATTAAATGGTGTTTTATTACAGTGGTATGAAGACGGTTCCTTATTTTCCAAAACAGATTATTTGATGGGAGAAAAATGTGGTTCAGAAGAAATATATTCAAGTAAAGGATATTGTATTATAAAAAGAGTATGGAAATGCGGAAAATTACTTGAGGAACACTATTGGGATTTTAATGGTGTTGAGATTATTTCCCCAGAAGATGTACTAGAAGAAGGCGAAAATGGAGTCGGCTTTGTAAAAATTACGAATCATCAGTCTTTTGAGTTTGAGTTTGAATGTGATCAATTTTTCACAATGCTTTACTACGAGGCAATTTTTTACAAAAATGGAACTATTGGCCAATTGAAGCTTAAACACGGGTTCAGGAACATATTAGGGTTTAACGAGTATTTGTTGTCCTATTTAAGGTCACAAACTTTTGAACCGGCCACGAAAAAAGGTGATCCTGTTACGGTTGTAGTCAAAAGAGGCATTTTGCGTTCGCCACATCCAGAATAAAAAGTACCGCAGACATTTTTTTTAATGAAAAAAGGTAAATTAACAAAAATGAAAACCAAGTGTATGACGTCAAAACAGTTTATTCCAGGATACAAAGAAAACTTGGTAGAAAAACACCAGACATCTCATCGCTATTTTGAAAAAAACGACATTCTGTCCGACATTGATAAAAAATGGACAAAACGTCCTGCCTCAAGAAGAACACTAACCATCCTTTCCCATAAGAACCGGATTATCACACCGCTCATCCAGCCGATGCCAGGCCCCATGAGGCCCGCAGGAAGGAAAGAAATCTCTTGATCTTTAAGAGGTTTCTTAGGTAAAAAAAGGATGGGGAATCTCATTGGCCAAAAAGTGGTGTATGCTTGATTATGACAGCCGCGCAAAAAACTGTTTGAAGGAAAATCCATGCGAATTCAAGTTTGAAAGGGAGTACCAATGAACACAAAAGTTTTAACAATTTTGACGATTCTTTTTTTCCCCTTGTTAGTTCGTCCATGTGAGAACAAGAATTGGGTTGATAAAAGTGAAAATCAAATCTTATTCAGTCTTGAGAATAAAAAGAAAGAATTATCACATCAACAGGATGAGTTAGATTGTGTACTTCGATTTTGCATGAAACAGGGCTTCTCAAGAGCAGTAAAGTATTTGCTAAATAATTTTGTGATAAACATCAGCTTGGAGGATTCTTTTGGTTTTACACCATTAATGGAAGCAGTAGAACTAAGAAATGTTGAGTTTGCCAAATTACTTTTAGAGAGGGGTGCTGACCCTAATCAAAAAAAAATACCATGCAACATCTCAACAAATGGAACCAGGTTTGGTATTTCTCCTTTCGAAGTTGCAATCCTTGCGAATGACCTTTCAATGGTAGAGTTGTTGTTAGCACATGGAGCTGATCCAAACCTTCAACACTGTTCAGAACTGTATTTAGGATCATTGCCTGTAATATTTCTTTCAATTTCAAGCGGGAACCCAACTATTGTCAGCGCTTTAATCCGATCAGGCGCAAATATTAACACAAAATGTGTAAACAGCTTTGGTTGCTTTACACCAATTTACGTATCGTATTCCCAGAAATATGATGAGGTCTATGATGTTTTAACCCAATATGGAGCAAGGATCTCCAAAAAAAATCAAGAACAAGCAGAGTTCATCCGTTCTGTTTTGAGCGGGGATAAAGAACATATGCAGTTATTATATAAACCTGAATTTAAACATTTAAGAACCATCGAAGGGAAAACACCTGTAATCCTTGCAATTGAATCGGGAAACGATCTATTGGTTAAGGAATTTTTAAGAATGGATTTCGACGTTAACATAACGGATACATTTGGCAGGTCACCTGGAGTATATGCTTTAAAGAAGGGCAATCCGAAAATAGTCGAAACAGTTTTTTATTCCAAGTCATTTTTCTTGGATTACAATTATTTAGGTGAATCCTATTTGTCGCTAGCCCGAAAGCTTAGATCCAAGCCAGCTATTATAGAAATAGTTGAAAAAAGGTCTGTAAATGAAAAATGATAATCCAATAATTTTTAATGAGAAGGGGAGCATGATTGAATGAGGTCGAATTGTTTGAGTTGTTTCTTAAAAAAGGATTCGATGGGTCCTTCTTACTGGGAAGAGTTATCAAGACTTCCGGGCACGAATAAGCTGGTGTTATTCTCCCAATGGTGATAGAATCATAATGGACATCAAGTCCGAAAAAAGCGTCAAATTGAATCATGGTCTGCCTCCTGAATGTGATAGGGAGATATCCTAACTCACGAGCAAGCAGGAGGTGGACCTTTTTTTTCATTAGAAAATGTGAGTGTCATCCCCTTTCAGGAATCACAGGAGGCCTTCCTCAGGCTCCGGGATGCCGGACGAAGTTCCGATACGTTTTGTTTAAGCAGGAAATGAAAAAGCAACGCTCCTCAATTCCCAAGGTGGCGTTCATTATGACCTATATTTTGGAAAATCTTTTGAAAAAAAAGGAGTTCTGGTTGCCAACAGCTTGTTTTTGTATGAGCTTAAATGCTTTAATAGCGCATTCAGCCCGCTTGGGTAACGGTCAGGAACCCCATCAAGTGAAGGGCTGTGGACTGGAACTTTATTTCACTCCAAAATAAAACAAATTCCCAGATAGGCAATCTGTAGGAGGATATGATGAAAAGAGTATTGGTTCTAGGCGCAGGAATGGTAGCCAAACCTTTTGTAGAAGAAATGCTCAACCAGGGTTTCAAGACCACATGTGTCGATGTCGACTTAGAACGGGCACAGTCCATGTTGGACGATCATCCCAACGCCAACACGCTCGGCAAGGCACTGAGCGCCGATCTTCGCGATCAGGAAACACTGGACCAATTAATTCAGGATAGCGACTTGGTTACCAGTCTCCTTCCTCCTCCCTTTCACCCATCCATCGCCAAACGCTGCCTGGCCAATAAGAAGAACTTGATCACCACCTCTTACATGAGCCCCGAAATGCAGAGCATGTCCGATGAAGCAGCAAAAGCAGGCCTGCTCTTTTTGAACGAAACGGGACTCGATCCTGGTATCGATCACATGACGGTTATGACTCTCAAAGATGAAGTTCTGGCAGATGGGGGTAAAATCGTCGGATTCCAGTCTCACTGCGGTGGTTTCCCCGCCCGTAAGTCAGCTACCAATCCCATTCGATACAAGTTCTCATGGAACCCCAGGGGCGTTTTAGGGGCACTGGAAAGGGACTCCGCTTACATTATCAATAACCAGGAATTCCAGGTTCCCGGACGTGATATGCTCTCCAAGAGTCAGCCCATCCTCATTCACGGCGAAGGCATCTATGAAACCACGCCCAACGGCAACGGGGCTCTTTATGCCAAAAAATACGGCCTTCACGATTGCCGTTCCGTTCAAAGAGGAACACTGCGCTACCCAGGTTGGGCTCGCTTCTGGTCTTTCGTTCAAGAAAACGGCTGGCTCAACCAAGAAAAAAAGATCGAATGCAACGGCCTGACTCCCATCGAACTATTTAGAAAACTCTCACCCTGGGATGAATCTCAGAGTTTCATGGACTACCTGTATGCCTCGAAAAAATTGCAGGCATCCTACTTCCTGGAGGTATTTAACAGTCTGGATTTCTTCAAAGAAGACGAACAGCTCTACGGAAGTTATTCCGCATTTGACTTTTTCCTTGAAAAAACACAAAAGAATTGGATGTACGGTAAAGGTGAAGCCGATAAGGTTATCCTCTACAACCAGTTTGAAGTAGAAAAAGACGGAGCAACCAAATACTGGACCTTACTGCTTTCTCAGGAAGGCATTCCCAATGGAACAAGTGCCATGTCACTGCTGGTAGGTTTGCCATGTGCCATCGGTGCCACCTTAATGCTGAACGGTAAAATAGACCTCAAAGGTGTCCACATTTCACTGAAAAAGGAAATCTATCGACCCATCCTGGAAGGCCTGAAAGCCAAAGGTGTTCGATTTGAAAAAAGAATTCATTCTTGATCGCTTTCTTCTAAAACTAACCGATCAGAAACAGGAAGCAAAGAAAGCCATTAACCGGCTCTCTTTGCTTCGCCTCGTTGTCTTCCTCATTCTCGTCGCTGTTTTATCGCTCAGTTTTGACGGGAGCTGGATGGTTCCCGCCAGAGTGATCGCGCTGGTTAAATTGACCCTCTTTGTTTTATTAATGAAAAAGCACGATACGCTTTTTCAGCAACTGAGATTGAGAGAAGAACTTATCAAACAAATCCAAGAGGACTTGGCACGACTGAGAAGACAGTTCCAAAACATATCCGAAAGCCTTCCGCCTTCGCTCTTTCCCCCGCAGCACCCCTTTGCTCATGACCTGGATTTCACTGCGGAAAACAGTGTTTTCAAACTCTTTGGCGGCACTTTTCACCGCAAGGCCCAGCGCATTCTGGTCTCCTGGTTCTCCAACGAGAACGAAGACAGCATTGTTGAACGCCAGCAAGCGGTAGCGGAATTGAGCCGATACGCCAAATTGAGAAGGCACTTTTTGGCCTTCAATCGAATTAACTCCCAAAGCGATCTATCCATTGAAAGCCTGAAACCATGGTTGAATCAACGCGTGCCAAAAGGGCTGACAGCGCTCTTCCTGTTGGGCATCGTAACCACCATCCTCTCCACAGGCAGCATGGTCTTGCGCTTCCTGTTCGGTATCCCGTTACCCTGGGTTTCCTTTTTTGCCATTCAACTTGTTTTTTTCATTTTTAATGCCGTTTACCTCAAGGGCTTCATTCTGTCGTTTTTGAATGCGGCTCCCATTATCCGCTCAAGCGGCAGCAATTTGTTGCGCTTTTCCAAACAAAACTGGAAAGCAGCCCAACTAAAAACCTTAAAAGACGCTATTGGCATGGAGGTCAAAGACCTGGAACAAACCGTACAGAACTGTGAGGCGATTTACCGGGCACTGCTGACCCGCAGTAACGGCCTGGCCTACCTCACGTTAAATCTGCTTTTTCAGTGGGACTTAATCTACAGCTTCCGCACCATGAAGTGGAAATCAAAGTCATGTGGCTACATGGAAAACTGGGTTCCCACACTCTTCTCTCTGGAAGCACTTTCCGCACTGGCTCATTTCTCTTTTCTCTTTCCTGAGTATATTTTCCCGAAACTGAAGGAAGCTCATACCCTTCATTTCGCCGCGACCCAACTGGGGCATCCCTGCATTCCCGATAAAGACAGGGTTTGTAACGACTTTCAACTCCAGGGCAATGGTAAAACCATCTTGTTGACCGGTTCCAACATGTCTGGGAAAAGTACCTTTCTCAGAACCGTGGCTCTCAATTGGGTGCTCGCCAAAGCCGGAGCACCGTGCTGCGCGACAAGTTTATCATTATCCACTTCTCCGGTCTGGACCAGCATGAGAGTTCAGGACTCACTTGCTCGCGGTACCTCGTATTTCTATGCTGAAGTCAAACGATTGAAGCGCATCCTCGATTTTGTCGTGAAGACCGATCTACCCACGTTCTATGTTCTGGATGAAATTTTAAAGGGAACCAACTCCAGAGAGCGCTTCCTGGCCAGTCAGGCTCTGGTGGCTTATCTCCAGGAACAAAAATGCAGCGGCATGATTTCCACTCACGATTTGGAACTCTTGGCCCTGGGTAGGCAGAAACAGTTTCATATTCAGAATTTTCACTTCGCCGAGCTCATCCACAGCGGGAAAATGAGCTTTGACTATAAGCTCAAAGAGGGACAATTAAACTCAACCAACGCACTGAGAATCATAGAAGCAGCCGGTTTACCGCTAAAATTGAACCCGGAAAGCAGCTTGTAACGTGCGTAATAAAAGATGTGATTGCGCTTTTTCAACAGCTCACGATTGAATTTGAAACCAGCCGTTCGGTTATGTGGAACTGAGTTTTTCGGCCAGTATTTTAGCGTACCTTGGAACCCGTGGATCGCGCAGCAGGGCTTTCATCTCGTTGCGATCCATCTTCTGTAACAAACCGCGATAGTGTGAACGCGGCAGTTTGGGGTTGCACATCAGGGCTGAGCGAATGTCTTTGAAACGCGTCCACCTGACGGACATTGCCAGAACTGAGAGGATCTGTTGACTGATCGCCGGATAAGTGCAGATAAAAAGCGCGTCATTGTGGGTGAAGTTCGGGTTATCCAGGAGTGCTTTCATGGGTTGTTCTTCAATCTGAAGACGCAGTTTTGAAATTAACTGTTGAGGTGCTTTTCGACAAACAGCAATTTTTTCACCCAGTGTAAAGAACGGATAGCGCTGCATAACCACGTTCCGCATAGTCGTTTTTACAGAAACCGGAATATGCGGAAGCCTCATACAGGCAAGCAGGTCTCCCCAGCGCAAGACTTCAGCAAAACGCATGAGATGGGTTGGTGGGCAGCTCCTATGCTTCGAAAGGGCGAGAACAACCGCGTAGTGCTTGATAAAAGCCCTGTCTCTGGCTATTTCATCAAGGATCTCCAGTGAAATAGCTTTCTGTCTTTTTAAAAACAAGACAACCCATTTGTGGGAAAAATGGGGGTTAGCCTTCCATTCCTCCCATAAAGGACGATCACTTTCAAGGATCTCGTTTTGAATCTCAACGGGTATAGCTTCTTTTTCAGGATCCAATCGGTGAATCTTCCTCCTCTTCAACCGGTGCACTCTCTTCAGGAACAATCACTTCTTTGACAAAATTCTTCTCATAGACCAGTGGATCCCGCCCTGATTCGAACCACTTTGCTGTTAACTGGTACCCGGTCTTGTTGTTTTTTGTCCTGTAATCAAAGAGAGCTCGCCCATCCTTGTTTACCAGCATGTCTTCGTTCAGATAGCCACTGTTCACAAGGTAATCGAGCTTGATGGGCAAGTTCATTTGTTCCAGAAAGTAGAGATCGAGCTTGTCGATAACCTGTTTCATCTTCTTCGCTGTCTTGTAGTCGGCAAAGGGAGCTTCATGGTAAACGGCTCCTGTAAAATCGAAAAACGGATTCAGCGGATTCCATTGCATGAAAAAACTGATGAATGCCAAAAACGAAACAAGGATAAAGGGAATCCACACGGGAATAAATAACCTTTCTGATTCTTCAACGGTCTGAGTCTCTTCAGCTGATTGTTCCAGTTTTTCCGCATATCCTTGCTCAATTAAATCAAACAGGGCTCTTACTGTCTCAAACTCAATCAACCGACTCTGGTCGATAATTTCCTGAACGGGCATGGGATGATCAATTAACTGCAAGATGATCTCCTGCTCATGTGTTAAATCGGAAACTGAATCGCCATCCGGTGTCGTTTTGGCGGATGAAACCACATCATCGAGCAGTGAGTTAAAGCTGATATCTTTTAAAGCTTCAAAGTTCTGTTCAATTTTAAGTTGAACGCTGCGCCCCTTGACGGTTTTAGCGATCAAAATGTCGTAATCGGGAATGACCCTTTCAATCAAAGGCCATTCATCCAACATGCGAATACCTTCCATTAACACGGATTCCGCACTGATAGGTGTGAAGTTCTCCTGATCGTAGTCAATATAGGGTTCCTGGTGGAAATGGTAGTCTCCATCCACCCATCTGAACAACCGGTAGACAATTTCCTGAGTCTGAACTTTCAATGATTCCTTGAGGTCTTCCTGCTTGATAAACCCCTTGTTGATAAGAACCATTCCCAAACGCTGCAATGTCTGTTTCTGTATTTCCAGAGCCTGTTCCAGTTCCTTCTGGGAAATGCGGTGCGTTTTAACCAGGACGTGGCCAAGGCGGTTTTCCAGTTTGCGGTTATCGGTGTCAGCGGCCACAACCAAGCCGTTGATAAAGGATATGGTCGCCGTTTCATCTCCGCTCCTCAGCGTCAGAATACCTGTTTTGCGCTGAATACCAATGAGTTGAAAAATATCCGCGAGAGAAAAGTCCCGGAGGGTTCCTTCTAATGCCATGCGTTTAATCCTCCTGCCATGCCGCGCGCAATCCAAAAATAAGCCAGAACACCGCGGTCGTTCCCCACATGAAATAGGAGAGGATACTCACCCCGGACATATAGCTCATGCTTGTGTGTGGAATACTCGAAAGAGAGATAAATGAGAATCTCAAAAGAAATACCCATACGAGAAGTGTCAACCATCCGCCAAAACTGCCTTTACCCAGCAGGCCCTTGGCTCCGGGCAGAACCAGATGAATCAAGAAGCCCAGCCGGTTTTTAAAAGCAATGTGTTTTTTGACTTCCTCGTGTTTCTTGATTTTAGCTTCACTGGGCAAATCGGATTTAAGCATGTAGATGTGAACACACTGGCTGCACCAGTCGCTATTGGGCGACTCACTGGGGTAATAAAGCTTTCCGCACTTGACACATGATTGGGGCTGCAATCGCGGATTTCGGAAATTACTGTGAACGATGCAGGCAATCAAAATGGCAATGGTGAAAATCCAGGGGTTAATCAATGGCATTTCCAGCTTGAATGAATTGACAAAGGCCACTTTGATACTATGCAGCAGCGATTTTATACCCTGAACATCCGCCATTTCCACATTGACAACAAGGTGTCCTTTAATTTCCCAGCTCTCAACAGATACAGGATCCAGATTTTTTGCTTTGATGAGAGCCTGCTCAGCTTCGCGATGATTACCCATGGCAGCTCGGACCGCACTCAAGTTGTAGTAAACTTCGGGCAGAGAACTGCGGAGTTTTACGGCTTCCTCATAGGCTTCAATTGCCTCTTGAAACTTGTGGCCCAGGTAAAAAATATTGCCTTTGTTAATCTGTCCGTAAGCCCAGAATTCGGACTTTTCGGGCAGTTTATCGTAATTAGCCAGAGCACTTTGATAGTCTCCCCGTTTTTGTTTCAAAACACTCAGCGAGAACAGGAATTCATCGTTGGGGCTGCTTTCCAATAATTTGGACAAATCGGCTATCTGTCTTTCTGAGTCACCCAGGTAAAACTGCTTGTTTCGATGCTTAAACTCTTTACTGACCTGCAGGGATTGTACGGCATACTGAAACCCATACAATAGCGGAACAATTAACAAAAAAAGCGAGACAATGTAGGTGTTCCGTTTCTCCTTTGACGAAAAGAAAGGAAAGAAAATAATGAGATAACATGCTGCAACAAGATAGAGGTTTAAACCCAGCAGCAAGGGTAACACCATTGTCAACACCCCCAGAACGACCTTGGTATAGGGGCTATTTTTATCTGAAAGAAAAATAAAAAGATGCTGCCGAGTGTATTTAAAACTCACTATCAGACAGTATAAAGAGAAACTGGAAATAAGAATCCAGATCAAATTGGAACAGAACCAGTCCAGTACAGCGAGAAGAAAGTATGTATTCTGCCCATCGAAAGCCTTCCTGAAACCCTTCAGGTACATTGAAACAAACGACTTCCAGCCTTTGCCTTCCTTGAGTTTGATATGACCCAAATTGACATAAGCAGGCCAGAGATAGGGGTTCATCTGAATGGCATGAAGGTAATTTTCCCGGGCAGACTCGTAATTACCCATGGTGTTTTCTTCATTGGCTTTTTGCAGGAACAAGTATCCCAATGATTCAAAAACAGGGTCCCCCTCATTTCGCTTCAAGTCCCGCATTTCTTCAAATGCCTTATCTTTGAGCGTCTCCTTTTCCTGCTTTAACGCAGAAAGGTAGTTCGCCCAGATCTGGGCCAGGTTTCCTTCCTGATAGTAATCAGCAAGCTGTGTTTCCTCAATCGTGCTCATTGCAACGCTGTCTTCATTGTTGTCGAGAGCCTCTTCAGGATCTTGAGCGTGTAAAGGCGCAAATAAAAACAATCCGCAAATACAGAACAATAACCACTGCTTCGCTTCAACAATACAAAACATTTACACCTACCCCTTCGTGGAAGATCAGGCTATTCTAGCACAGGTCTTCTTGAATGATTAAGATAATGTTTAGAATGCATCGGAAGCAGTCACGCCGCGCTCCGTTTTCGCACCAATCACTTGTCCCGTTCCTACGCAATCCTTACCAAAAAAGCCCGTTTTTTTCGCAGCTGGCCGAACCCACTGGTACCAGGATCAACTGCCAAACCGACAAGACATATGGGAATCAGGGTTCCATCTCACTGTTCAATTCAGTCTGTTTGTGTTACAACAAAGCTTGCACTGGATTCCTGAAGCAACAGAAATAAAGCCCGTCATAACATGCGCACAACACTTCAAATTACCTCAATAAACTCGAACCGCAGCAGCTTCCTCTCGCTGACAAGCCTGAAGTGCGTCATTTTTTTTCTTTTATTTCCCTGTTCACTGTGGAGTATGGAGGACGCAAAGCCACTTAAACCCTCGGAAGAGATGCACCACATGCTCGATAAGGTTCATAATCAGTGGCTCAAAAAGAATCCGGGCATATGGACTTCCGACTATGAATCCTTTGACATCGTCTGGGTGGCCAGGTTGACTGGACTGAGATCCAAAGTGAGCTATAAGCGCAAAATAAGGGAAACGCCGGACGGCACTTATCTGACTACCGAAGTCTGGAACATTCACCCCGATGATCTGGAAGCCTTTATGCTCCATTGGGGTTACACTCACATAACGTCCTGGAACCAAATTCGCGCTCATTCCGGTCAGCAGACCGTATTTGCCTCTCCCAAAGAGGGGTTGATCTGTATATGGCGCTTCTATCCCAATTTCAAACGGGCATGGAAATCGCGTCCCTATTCACTGAGTAAACTGGCGAAAAAAGAACCGGCTGAGCCCTCTCCTGAAAAATTCAAAAAGAGCCGGGACTTTATTTCCGATGTCCTGCTTGAAGAGGTTCTCGACCGGGACGGTCTCGGAGTCAGTCTCTCAAAAACCTGGCACTTTAAAGAAGAGGTTTCTCGTTTTTCGGGAAAACTGCGTTTCCAGAGAAAGATTCGACTCAATTTCAACGGCCTTTACTCTGTTTTCGATACCTACCACATCGGCACTGAAGGTCTGCTGGGCAATATTATTGAAAAAACACAGAGTAACTTCTATTCCGAAATAGGCCCTTTCCTCGGAATCAGTAAAGAGATTATCGTCGTCAAGTCCGGTTACGAATCGTGGCACAAAGCGCTGTTTGCCAGACCTTTCAACCCCAAGAACCTGCCTGTCAACCGGGAAAAACTAAAAAAACTACCCGACGGTATTCGCGTCATTTTCCCCCACAAAGCGACCCTGGCTCTGGTAACCAAGACAAAATTCAATTACGTCAAAGATTCCGATATAACCCAGACCTTGCGGGCAGGGGCCAGTGTGCGAGGGTCCGTCATGGTAAGTGTCACAAAAGAAGGCAATTTTATCATCCTGAAAATCGGCGGCCGGTTGGAAAAGCTGCTGGAAGCCTATTTCGCCACAAGACCTGATTTCGATGGTATTCTCGATCCTTTGCGACTGCTGTTCGGCTCTCTGATTCGGTTCCGTTTTGAAGGGGGCAAGGGTAAACGCGTCCTGCTGGAAAAACGCATTGACCTGAATTCAGAAGAAGAGCTCATGCTGCTGACATCGGCCATGAAACGAGGTCTGTTGCTGAGAGGGCTGGGTTTTGGATTCAGAACCGCTCTCTACTTCATCTTCCACCCCAATAACGAACAACCACATCTCTACTATCAACAAAAAATTCCTGAAATCAATTGGGATCAGGCTGTTATCAGTAACTACCGATACAGGGACAAATACGCAAAAGCAGGCTCGAGACCGCTTGCCGTAAGATCCAGTATGGAGAGTATCGGGGACGAATGGCGGACACTCGATTATCAGTCCAATAAGGAGCGTTCCGGCTATACCTTCATCGCCAATACAAACAGGCACCTGCGCGCGGGATCGCGGTCCCGAACCAGGGACCTCCAGGTTAATCTGATTAAAGCCGACTCCTACGCAGGCGATGCCTATGCAACCATTATCGATCTGACAACAGAAGCTCGCTGCAGTCGTAAAAAGCTCATGAAATTTAAAGACAAAATGCGGGATCAGCATCATATTGACTTAACCATTTCCGAAAACACCATTCAGACGGTAGAAAAGAATGAAGCCAGAATGGGATACAAGCTGACGGTCTCTCTTGAAGAACTGTTGCAGCTTCAGAAGAGCGGCACCCTGAACACGATCTTTAAGCATCATCCGGAACTGCAGACCTGGAGCAAAAAACACAGACTGCTTGGCTTTAAGTTCCACCAGTTCATGAACGAAGACCACAATTTCACAAAAGGCAAGACCCTCTACTCCATGTTGAAGAGAAACCTGCCCCTCACTCCCATCCTCAACGCCCTGCCTGAAAGCGCCTACCGTCTTGAATGGCTTTTGGAATCTCCCAGCGAAGGCGCCCTCATCAAAGGCTCACGCGGAGCAGCCAAAATCAGCCGGGAACAACTGAATACATGGCAATGGTGGAACGAGAAGCGCATGTTTGAAGACATCTTCGTGGATGTATCGCTGACTCAGGATTGACCAGTCAACTAAAACCGTGAAAGCCAGCCATGGCTTTGGATTGATCTTTTTGAAACCACAAATGAACACAGATGCACACGAATGGTTTTCAGGGTATCAGTTTTGAGTATGGAACACCCAAATAAATGGTTTTTAATGAATGAATCACGTTCAGAACCTCAGATGGATAACCTGTGGCTTTGTGAGTGGCTTCCTATACGAACATCTGTGTTCATCTGTGTTCATCTGTGGTTCCTTTTTTAACCACTGATGGACACAGATGCACACGGATGATTTTAACCACGAATTCACACGAATGGACACGAATGGGATGATTATTGAATATGGTGAATATGTGACACCCAAACAAATGGTTTTTAATGAATGAATCACGTTTAGAACCTCAGATGGACAACCTATGGTTTTGTGAGTGGCTTCTTATATGAACATCTGTGTTTATCTGTGTTCATCTGTGGTTTCTTTTTTTTAACCACTGATGGACACAGATGCACACGGATCATTTTTAACCACGAATGAACACGAATTCACACGAATGGTTTTCAGGGTATCAGTTTTGAGTATGGAATAACCAAATAAAGATTTTTTAATGAATGAATCACGTTTAGAACCTCAGATGGATAACCTGTGGCTTTGTGAGTGGCTTCCTATAGGATCATTTGTGTTTAACTGTGTTCATCTGTGGTTCCTTTTTTTAACCACAGATAGACACAGATGCACACGGATGATTTTAACCACGAATTCACACGAATGGGATGAATATTGAATATGGTGAATATGTGACACCCAAACAAATGGTTTTTAATTAATGAATCATGTTTATAACTTCAGATGGACAACCTGTGGTTTTGTGAGTGGCTTCCTATAGGATCATCTGTGTTTATCTGTGTTCATATGTGGTTTCTATTTTTTTTAACCACTGATGGACACAGATGGACACGGATTAGTTTATCCACGAATGAACACGAATGGACACAAATGTGTTTTATAGTACTCTTTGTTTTCAGTTCCGTTTATGTTTTCCATTATTTAGATTTGAATCGAGCATTGTAAGTTTTACTTTGCACAGCAAAACTACCGAGGGTTAAACCACTTATTATGTGTGACTTAAAAACTGCAAAAACCAAGTCGGCCCTAAATACATGAAAATATTGAACATAAAACCATGAAGAGGCAAACCTGTAATGTAGGAGATAAAGACGGCGCTTATTGCGTTTCCGGGTTGATGCTTGAGTGGCTATGACTGAATGTGGGACACACGAATAAAGTTTTTTTAATAAATGAACAACGTTCAGAATCTCAAATGCACTCCCAATCATTTTGTGCGTGGCTTCCTTATATAATTATCTGTGTTTATCCGTGTTCATCTGTGGTTCCTTTTTTTAACCACGAATGGACACGACTATGTTTTATATCACCCTTCGTATTCAATTTAACCTGGAATGTCAACAATTCAGTGGCAGCCACACTTGTAAACCTTTTTCCTTCAAGTACCTGGTACACTTATCTTTAAAATTCGTGTTCATTCGTGTTCATTCGTGGTTTCTTCTTCAAAAAAGTCACGACACGGCTTGAACGTCGTCCATGTTCTTCAACCTATCTGTTTGAAACCACGACAGTTTTTAGTATGGAACACCCAAATAAATGGTTTTTAATGAATGAATCGCGTTCAGAGCCTCAGATGGACAACCTGTGGTTTTGTGAGTGGCTTCCTATACGAACATCTGTGTTTATCTGTGTTCATCTGTGGTTCCTTTTTAACCACAGAAAACACGCGCAATCATCTTTTGCAAATGGGCTTTTCAGCGGCAGGTCGCTATTATCCCGAAGGGATGGTGTACTGTCGAGCAAGACGAAGTCCTACCTTCCGGGACAGGATAAAGTCAAGCCTTGAAAGGGCCATATTCATCTGTATTTCTTGACAGCACGGCCCGCTTGTTCTATTTATGTACACACAATGTGTGAACCTGATTAAGGAGGAACTGATGATTAAGACATTGACAAAACACGGGAATAGTCTGGCACTGGTCATTGAAAAGCCTATTCTTGAGCTCCTTGGCGCAGATGCCGGGACTCCGTTTCATATCACAACAGATGGTCAAGCACTTATTTTGTCGCCGGTGGGAGACGCAAAACGTCATGCGGCATTCAAAGACGCGCTCGAGAAGGTTAATACACGTTACCCCAGGGCACTTAAAAAGCTGGCGGAATAGCCGATGGCGCCCGTTTTTCTCAGCTTGTCTGAAATATTGGAGATCCATCAGGATCAAATTGCCCGATATGGAGGAATCGCAGGAATTCGCGATATCGCACTGCTTCAATCGGCAATAGGCATGCCGTCCACCACATTCAGTGGTGAGTTTTTGCATTCAGACATCTACGAGATGGCAGCCGCTTATCTCTTTCACATCGTCAGGAACCACCCTTTTGTAGACGGCAACAAACGTGTTGGTGCCGCAGCCGCTTTAGTTTTTCTTGCATTAAATGGATATGAATTCAATGCACCTGAAGACGATTTTGCGGATATGGTGTGGGATGCGGCATCCGGAAAAACAGACAAATCTGATGTGACCATCTGTATCCGGCAGTGGACGACAAAAGCTACCGGGAATTAAATGTGCCCGACTATTCTTAATTGGTGGTTTGTAGCTCGTGGTCATGCAATAAACCTGGCATTGCCGATTGCGATGCTATAAGAAACCATAACGTACTTAGCGAACCTGCCTGGCTGATAACAACGCCTGTTGCGGCTGATCTTTAAAGGTGACAGGGAAAACAAGCGGAGCCCTCAGGCGTATCACAAATTGATATTTGAAAAAATGTTTAGAAACTCAAAATGGACAACCTATGGTTTTGTGAGTGGCTATCTATATTAATATCTGTGTTTATCTGCGGTTCCTTTTTTTTAACCACTGATGGACACAGATGGACACGGATTAGTTTTAACCACGAATTGAATATAGTAAATATGCGACACCCAAATAAAGGGTTTTTAATGAATGAACCACGTTCAGAACCTCAGATAAACAACCTGTGGCTTTGTGAGTGGCTTCCTATGTGATCATCTGTGTTTATCTGTGTTCATCTGTGGTTTCTTTTTTTACCATTGATGGACACGAATGGACACGATGGTTGAATATGCGACACCCCAATAAAGGATTTTTAATGAATGAATCACGTTCAGAACCTCAGATGGACAACCTGTGGCTTTGTGAGTGGCTTCCTATATGAACATCTGTGTTTATCTGTGTTCATCTGTGGTTCCTTTTTTTTAACCACTGATGGACACAGATGCACACGGATGATTTTAACCACGAATTCACACTAATGGACACGAATATGTTTTATATCACCCTTCGTATTCAGTTTAGCCTGGAATGTCAACAATTCAGTGGCAGCCCCA
>PDWI01002348.1_pt1 | contig 28535 bp, 22 predicted proteins | sample 1430891 | NCBI WGS metagenome assembly PDWI01 (sample SAMN01162508, study PRJNA174530) | Oral metagenome, whole genome shotgun sequencing project. | biome: Marine environment; feature: Marine mammal; material: Swab sample of the gingival sulcus; isolation source: swab sample of gingival sulcus... | reverse complement strand
AGTACATCATGTCTTTATTTTTTTTTGAAAATTTATACAAAAAATATGGTGTTTATCATGATTAATTTTTCACGACCAACACCATATATTATACAACCAGTTTTTAAAAAGCCCTCACTCTTAATAGAATGAAGGCTTTTTTATTTATGTTTTAAAACGTATATTTACAGTTTACAACTGCTTATTTAATACCTTTTAATTTTACAACATATTTTACTTTTTGATTAGCACCATCTAAGTTTTCAACAAAGTAATTTGACTCTTCCGAAAACTTATCAAGCTCAGCTTTAATGTCTGTTAACTTCGAAATATCTTTTACCACAGCATCAATATCTGCTGAATTATTTTTATTTAAAGCATTTCTTAGTTCGTTGTGTAAACGTGTACTACCATTTAATAGTTTTTTCTCACCTGCTAATAGTTTCGGATTATTAGCAGAAAGCTGATTAATTTTCTCTTTAAACTGTGACATAGAATTTTTATATGCTACTGTTCCCTCTCTATGAAACTTATTTAAGTTACCAGTAAAGCTTTCCATAGCAGTTAAATATTCTTTAGTTTTTACACTAATTGCTTTCGCACCTTCATTTAACTTAACTGAACCAGCTTTTAATTTATCATGTCCCGCATTTAACTTAGCAATCCCCTCTTTAATCGCTGGTGTTTTTCCATTAAGCATATCGGCAGCACTACCAAGTTTTTGTGAACTTGCAACTAAAACTTTTGAACCTTCATTTAGCTCGTCTAGTTTACCAGAAATCTGGCCATAAGCACCCGCTAATTTTGCTACATCAGCAGCAGAATTGCTATTATTCAAGGCTTGTAGTTTACCATTTGAAGCTGCAATCATTTTTTCTAAAGTTACTTTTTGTACCATCATCTTTTGAAGTAAAACTTTTACCGAATCATTAGCAGCACCAGATGCAACCATTGCGTTAAGGTCTTTTAAAATAGCTTCTGTACCAGCAAGCATCGATTTATATACACCAATTTGCTTAGTTAAACTTTCTTTAGCCTCTGCTTCTGATGCTTTTACTTTGTCAGCCAACAACTGCATCGACGAGTTAGCTTGTTTAAGACCATCATTTACTGCCGCTACACCACCTTGTACTTTTTCAACACCAGCAGTAAGCTGTTTCGAACCCTCGGCTACTTTAATCGCACCTTCAGCATATTTATTTAAGCCATCCATCAACTGATTAGCACCTTTAGTTAGTGTGTTAATTCCATTTAAAAATTCACCACTCTTTGCTGAGAACGTTGTTATACCTTGTACAAACGATTTAGATGCAGCGTTTAATTTGATAGCACCTGATGAAATAAGTGCACTCTTATCAGCAATTTTAACTGATGCTACAAACAACTGTTTAGCAGCTGCCGATAGTTTTGCCACCGCCACAGTATAATCTTCTAACTTACCATTAAAAGTAGATTGTCCATTTTTTAATGTTTTCGTAGCTGTTAATAGGTCTCTAGCTTTATCCTTGAATTTACCTAAGTCGTTTACTACATCATTCATATCATCTGAATGTTCCAACGCAGGCACTGATGTTGTTACAATAAACATCGGTGCTTCAAGTTCGAAATCAGTTACTTCAGCGTTTATTTCAATATCACCAGCTAGTTTATCCCACTTTTCATTTAATTTATCAGTTCTAAAATTAAAACTTTCTTTCATACCTGGTACTGTTATAAATGACATAATTTGATTTTTAGAATCATTTAACACCTCACCATGATTAACTTTAACGCTTTTAAATTTTTCAGTAGGTAAATTGATTGTTCCCGCAATAAACACAGGTAAATATATTTCTTGTTTTTTACCATTAATTTTTACTGTTTTTACAGCATTATTTTTAGCACTTATTATCATTTTAACATTACCCGACTTATGTGCTAAATCAGCTGGAGCAATTTCATTGCCATCAAGATAATACTTCATAGATATGCTGAACGACAACTTTTTATCAGTTTCACCACGATAGTAAATATCTGAATTTTCAGATTTGTACCTTATATTGAAATTTTCAACTTCAATTTTTTCATCGCCTTTTATATTTTGCACATTCTTAAGTTCAGTAGCATTATCAATATCGATATTTTTATCATCAGCATGCACCCAAACACTTACCATTTTTTTATCAACGCTACCATCAGGATTACTAATTGCATATACTGTTTCTTCTTTTTTGTATTTTGCATGGTCAGCAAACACACCAGTTGTTGCAAGTAAAGCTGCTAACGAGATAGCTACAACATTTTTAATTTTTCTGTTCATTCTCTTCCTCCTTATGCCTTATTTTTAATCTTATCAACAATACTTCTTTCGAAGTTTCGACTTGTTTTGTTTATAAGTTTTTCACTTTTCATCATAATAGATGGTAGAATAACAATTATTACAAGCATACTTATAATCGCACCTCTTGCCATCATATGACAAAGCGAACTAACCATTTCCATATCCGATATAATTGCAACACCTATTGTTGCCGCAAAGAATGATAACGCACTTGTTACAATTGGTTTTGCCGCTGTTGAAACCGCAACTTCCATCGCTTCTCTTTGACCTTTACCCAGCCTAATTTCTTCTCTAAATCTTGTTGTAAGAAGTATCGCATAGTCGATTGTTGAACCAAGCTGAATAGTACCAACAACAATCGAAGATACAAACGGTATCACCGAATTTGTATAGAATGGTACTGCCATATTTATAAATATCGCAAGTTCTATCGCTAAAACTAACAAGACTGGAATAGAAAGCGAAGTAAATATTAACATAATAATTATAAATACTGCAACGATTGAATATAAGCTAACTCGTTTAAAGTCAACATCAGCAATGTGCATAAGGTCTTTAGTAAGAGCTCCCTCACCAGTAATCATTGCATCTTTATCATAAGATTTGATAATTTCATTCATCTTATTGATTTGCTCGTCCATATTTTCTCTAGCTGCTTGAAACTCCGAATGTATTATAAACAACTTATGGTTATTTTTCTCAAACTCATCTAGCACCTTATCTGGTAAAATGAAATCTGGTATAAGTGGACCGACAAAAGTTTCTTTAGCTAAAATTTCATTAATTCCATCTACTTTTTCAAGTTCACCAACCATTTTGCTTAGCTTATAATCTTCTGTGTCTTTATCAACAAGCACAAAATGCGTTGTTGTCATTTTATAATCTTCTTTAAGTTTATTTGTCGCTACTATCGATGGTAAATCCTTTGGTAAAGACTCATCTAGATTATAATAAACTTTAGTGTTCTGAGCTCCATATACCGCTGGTATAAATAATACAACAAATAAGATTGTTAAAACTCTATAATGCTTTGTCACAAATTTTGCAGTCTTTTCAAAGTTAGGTAATAACGTCCTATGGTTCAATCTATGAATAGGCTTATCCATAACTAAAATAAAGGCCGGTAATACAGTAATAGTACATATTAGACCTAAAACAACACCTTTCGCCATTACAAGACCAATATCCTTACCTAGACTAAGTTGCATCGCACATAATACTAAAAATCCTGCTATTGTTGTTGTCGAACTACCTGTTATAGAAATAAATGTTTTCTTGATAGCTACTGCCATAGCTTCTGGTTTACTTATGTTCAATCGATTTCTTTCTTCATCATAACGGTGCATTAGGAAAATCGAATAGTCCATAGTTACACCAAGTTGTAATACCGCAGCGATAACTTTAGTTACATATGAAATTTTACCCAAGAAGATATTAGTTCCCATATTGTAAAGAACTGCATAACCTATACTCAGTAGAAATATCACCGGTAACAGATAAGACTCATTTGTGAAAGCCAGCACAACCGCACAGAGTACAACCGCAATCAATATATAAACAGGAGCTTCTTTATCAGCAATATCTCTAGTATCTTTAATAATCGCTGACATACCAGCTAAAAACGACTCCTGACCTGCTATCTTTCTAATATCCCGAATCGCAAACTGGGTCGCTTCAGAAGATGCAGAATTATTGAACTTAATCATCAAAAGTGTTGTATCCTTTCGGAAAAACATATCCTTAATTTTGGTAGGTAACATCTCTCTAGGAACTGTAATATCAGCGATGTCATCAATCCAAACCACTTTCTGCACCGTTTCAATTTCACCAATTTTTTCTTTTAACTTAACTACATCCTTATCCTCCATATTTTGAACCATCAGCATTGATGTAGCCGAGTTAGAAAAATCTTCTTCAAGAATAATTTGACCCTTAGTCGAATCTAATTCTTGGGGAAGATATGTAAGTAAGTCATAGTTTACTTTAGTATTTACAAACCCTAAAAATGCTGGTATAAGTAGTAGCGTTGCCACTATCAAAACCAAAACACGGTGATTTGCAACAAAAAGACCAAACTTTTTCATTTTAACCCTCACTCCTTTTCTAGTCTAATATTTTCCTTATCATTTCAAACAATAATGGTTTCATCGTATCAATATGTGCTGGTTGTTCTAAAATTATACTGCTATAACAAACCGAACCAAGCATTTCAATCAATATAAATACAACTTGTTCCGCTTTTTCCTGAGTATAACCATGATTGGCAAAGTCATCGATAACAACCTTACACAAACCTTTAATTTCAGCATAATCATCATTTTGGTCAATTTTTTCCAAAAAGACTCCCCAAGACAAGTTTTTATCAATTAATCTAAGTTCACTCTTATGCTGTTTAAAATACTCAATCACATACTCTACAATAAAAATTGCCCTATCCGAAATATGACCCTTAGGTAATTTAATAGATTCAGCAAGTGCTTTTTTCAGAATATTGGTACTCTTATCAAGTATAACTTCATTCAGTAATTCATACTTATCTGAATAATACAGATAAAATGTACCTTTTGCTATACCAGCTTTCCTAGTAATCGCACTTATCGTGGTTTCATTTACACCTTTACTTATAAAAAGCTCATATGCTGATGAAAGCAACCTTTCTCTTTTGCTGTCCTTATTTAAAATACGTCGTGATATATGCAATTAACACCTCCATACTCTAAACCATAATTATAAAATGACTGTCAGTCATTATTTATTATACTAAAAAATGACCGATAGTCAATAGTTTTTTTGTTAAAAATTATTAAAAAATCAAAAAAATAAGCTGAATACACTAACCAGCTATATAGTAACACTTTCGTAAACAAAAAAAAATAGTGCTAGTCATCAAATTTACAACTAACACCATTTTTTATGATATTTAATTATTTAACTTTTTTTAAAGCCAGCGACAATATTAGCGTAAACGCCGCAATCAAAACAATAAGCGACCCAGAACTATAATCAAACTTAAACGATATAATAAGTCCCAAAAATACAAAAACTAATGATAGAACCATCGACAAAATTAACGTGTTCTTATATGTTTTTGCAAACTGCATAGCGATTATAACAGGTATAACCAGCAGCGACGACACTATCAATGAACCAATCGCTTTTGCCGATATTGATATTGTAACTGCACTTAAAAAGGTAAATATGAAATTAACCACTTTAGTATTTATTCCTAAAAACTGTGCCACCTTAGAATCAAACACACTAAGATAAAATTGTCGATACATTATTGCATATACAAAAATTACTAGAGCGGAAACTGCCAAAACTATCTGATATTCAGAGTCGCTTATCGTCAATATCGACCCAAAAAGATAAGAAGTTACCTCATTCGAGTTACTAACTGATGTAGCCATTATCCCCGCAATACCAATCGAAATGGCAAGTATTATAACTGTTGATATTTCCTCATATGCCTTTAAACTATTTCTAATATATTCGATACTTAATCCAGCCACAACGCATGCAACTATCGCACCTAGTAATGGATTAAAGCCAAACACCAAACCAATCGTCACCCCAGCTAACGAAGAATGAGCTAAAGTATCACCGATCATTGACAGTCTCTTTAAAACAACAGTAAGTCCAATACAAGGTAATATAATCGCAAACAATGAACCCACAACAAAGGCTCTCCTCATAAACTCATAATTAAATAAATCTAGAATTTCTGCCATCTTCCTAGCTTATCTCCTTTTCTATATCTTTACTTTTAAAAATTTTTACTTTACCACCTTTAACCAACATTACATCATCAACAAGCTCAGCAACATCATCCATATTATGTGTTGCCATCAAAATTGTTTTGCCCTTTTCAGTAAATTTTTTTAAAATATCAAAAAATTCTTTTCTAAACTTTTTATCAATTGCACTAGTAGGCTCATCAAGCATAATTAAATCAGTATCCTTAAGTATCGCTAAACTTAACGCAACACGTTGAAGTTCACCACCCGATAATTCTCTAAGCATCTTTCCACGATGCTTAGAAAGCCCAACTAAATTTAAGCACTTATCAAGCTGACCTTTTTTCTTAAGATACGATAAATGCACCTTAATAACTTCTTCCACAGTCGTTGGAAAATTTTTGTAAGAATTTATAGCATTTTGCGAAATATAAGCAATTTTTTGATACTGGTAACGTTTATCCAATTTTTCTCCGAAAATCTTAATTTCACCTTCATCTGCCTTTAACTGTCCCACTATTAAATTAAAAAGTGTTGATTTACCCGAGCCATTTTCACCGATTACAGCAACAAAGTTATCGGGCTTAACATCAAAGCTCACCTTATCAAGTATTTGCCTATCACCATATGTAAAAGACAAATTCCTAACTTCAATTACACTATTCATTAAACGACTCCACTAAAGCTTCCAAATTTTGCTTCATGAGCTCGCCATAGCCTAGTTTAGCTTGTTCGGTCGATAAATTTTCCAACGTATAAAGCGTGCCTGTTTTTACTCCAGTTTCACGTGATAAAGTTTCCGCAACTTTTGGAGTAGATTTACCTTCAAAAAATATTGTAGTTATTTGATGACTTTTTACAAAATCCGCTATCTCTTTCAATTGCTTTGCTGTCGGTTCTTTGTCAGGTGAAATTCCCGATACTGCAACTTGCTTTAAACCATAATCTCTAGCTAAATAATCAAAAGCTGAATGTGAAGCTACAAAATATTTTTCATCCTTTTGTATTTTTGAAAACTCCGTACTAAATCTTTCGTCAAGCTCCGTCAATTCTTTGACAACTTTGTCTAAATTTTCTTTGTAATAATTCTGATTTTCAGCGTCTAGCGTCGACACTTTTTTATAAATTGTATTACACTTAGTAATCGCATTTTTTAAACTTAACCATGTATGCGGATTAACATTGCTATGCTTATCAGAATGATGTTCATCAGTGTGATGCTCATCACAACATTTATCATCACCATCATGAAGATGCTTATGACCCTTGTCGGCTTCTAATAAAGTTAAATTTTCTGACAAATCGACAAACTTATCGTCATCTTTGACAACACCTTTTAAATCAGTAATGAAACTTTCCATATTTGCCCCATTAAATATGATTAAATCTGCTTTTGACACATTGACAATTTGACTAGGTTTGAGTTCAAAATTGTGTGCCCCACTTGTCGTCTCAATCAACATCTTAACATTCATTTTGTCTCCAACTATCCTAGCTGTTAAATCATATACTGGATAAAATGTGGTATATATTGTTTTTTGAACGCCATCTTGCGAAACAGCCAGCGACTTTTTTTCACCATTAGCGATACTCGAACAACCAACTAACGTGCAAAGCAAAACACCAACCATTAATATAGTAATAAATTTTTTCATATTGCCTCCTTAATATCTATATAATACTAATCTTTATTTAAAACTCTCATTCAATATTGCAAATAAATTTTCGTAAATACTCTTTTATAATAATGAGAAAATTTCTTATGCTCCTTACGATAATAAATAATACCACAAAAAGAATTTTTTTTAAAGAATTGCTGATATATGAATGTTTACTCACATATCATAGTTGATTAGTATTATCATTAAAAATAAGCTAATAATAAAAAAAACAGTTCCTATTATAGAACTATTTTGACCGTGAAAAAAAATTTATTTTAAACATATGTACATATGCTAATATATTAATACACATAAAGGTTGGTGCGTATTATCTCATATATAAATATAAGGAAGCACTAATAAATTAGCTTCCTTTTTTATCTAACATACTATTTATTTTTATTTCTGTCCTCTTGCAATCTTTTCGCGATGCCAGCTTCAATTACTTTGCGAGCCTTTACAGCATTTTCTTTTGGCATAGGTGGCATACCCTCTAGTGGATAAGTCAACCCCATTGCCTCATATTTTGATTCACCCATAACATGATAAGGTAACACATCAATAGCCTTAATATTTTTATAGCCGCCAATTAAATAACCTAGCTCATAAAGATATTCTGTCTTGTATGTAATACCTTTCAATATAACATGTCTTACCCAAACATCACAATACGTTTCTTCCTTTGACATAAAATCAAGAAAGTCAAGAGTTTCATTAAGATTTCCTTTTGTAAGGTCATAATAGCCATCTACTCTAATATGTTTGATATCAAGCATTACAAGGTCAATCGACTTTATCATCCTAACAAATTTCTCGTGCCTTTTTCCAACTTTAGTAAAAGTAGCTCCACTAGTATCCAAACAGGTATGAATATTTCTTTTCTTAGCTTCTTCAAAAAGAGCAATCAAAAAATCTATCTGAACAAGTGGTTCACCACCCGATACAGTTATACCTCCATTTTTTAGATACGGTCTATACTTCTCAAAATCATCTAATATTTCCTCGACTGACATTGTTTTGCCATTATTAATATCCCAAGTATCAGGATTATGACAGTATTTGCAGCGGAGTGGACACCCCGCTGTAAATACTACATATCGAAGACCAGGACCATCAACTGTGCCCATGGTCTCGATAGAGTGGATACTACCATTCATCCAAATTACATTTCCTGATGGAAAGTTCTGCTGATTACGTCATCTTGCTGTTCTTTAGTTAATTTGTTAAAGTTAACAGCATATCCAGATACACGTATAGTTAGCTGTGGATAATTTTCTGGGTGTTTTTGAGCATCTAATAGAGTGTCTCTATTAAATACGTTAACATTTAGGTGGTGACCACCTTTTTCCATGTAACCATCCATCATGCTTACTAGGTTTTCAACTTGTGCATTATTTGTCATAACGACCTCCTTATTTTAAATACACTTTGACATTAACCGATAATGTATTAATTAGCATCTTCTATGTCTAAATTCGGTATTGCACACGAACAGTCAGTTAGCTTGTCTAGGTCTAACTCACCAGTGAATACCTTAAAGTCTTTACCTAGTGCATCAGGGACGATAGAAAATGTATTAGAAATTCCGTCTTCTGAATGTTCATATGGTAACTTAGCAACTGAAGATAATGATGCTAATGCTCCTTTTTTATCTCTGCCGTGCATTGGGTTTGCACCTGGTGCAAACGGCTGTCCAGCTTTTCTTCCGTCAGGTGTACTACCTGTTTTCTTACCATAAACAACGTTTGAAGTAATAGTAAGAATTGACATTGTAGGTATACCACCTCTATATGTTTTGTGCTTTCTGATTTTGTTCATGAATGTTTCAATTAAATCAGCAGCAATCTTGTCTACGCTTTCGTCATTGTTACCATAGCAAGGGTATTCGCCTTGGATATCATAGTCAACAACTAAACCTTCTTCATTTCTGATAGTCTTAACTTTTGCATTTTTGATAGCACTTAGAGAATCGGCAACAACTGAAAGTCCAGCCATACCAGTAGCAAAGAATCTCTTTACTTCTCTATCATGTAATGCCATTTGCATCTTTTCATAGCAATATTTATCATGCATGTAGTGAATAATATTTAAAGTATTTACATATAATTCAGCTAACCATTCCATCATGTCATCAAATTTTGCATAAACTTCTTCATAGTCTAAATATTCACTTGTAATCGGAACGTACTTAGGTCCAACCTGTACACCTGATTTTTCATCTCTACCACCATTGATAGCGTATAATAAACATTTAGCTAAGTTTGCTCTAGCTCCGAAGAACTGCATCTCTTTACCAATTACCATTGAAGATACGCAACAAGCTATACCATAGTCATCACCCTTCATTGGTCTCATTAAATCGTCATTTTCGTATTGGATTGAAGAAGTCTTAATTGACATTTCAGCACAGAACTGTTTGAAGTTGTCTGGTAAACTCTTAGACCACAATACTGTCAAGTTTGGTTCTGGTGCAGTACCTAAGTTGTTTAAAGTATGTAAATATCTGAAAGAAGTCTTTGTAACAAGTGGTCTTCCGTCAGTTGCCATACCAGCTAACGACTCAGTTACCCAAGTTGGGTCACCAGAGAATAACTGATTGTACTCAGGTGTTCTAGCAAATTTAATAATTCTAAGTTTCATAATGAAGTGGTCAACTAATTCCTGAGCTTCTTTCTCAGTAATTACACCATTTTCTAAATCTCTTTGAATATAAATATCAAGGAAAGTAGAAGTTCTACCTAAGCTCATTGCAGCTCCATTTTGCTCCTTAACACTTGCTAAGTAACCAAAATATAACCACTGGATAGCTTCTTTAGCATTTTTAGCTGGTCCTGATATATCATAACCATAAGTTTCACCTAAAATCTTTAATTCTTTTAGTGATGAAATTTGATCAGAAAGTTCTTCTCTTAATCTTATAACGTCAGTATTTGACATATTTTTCGATGTTGTTGCCTTTTGATTTAACTTATCTTCAATAAGTCTATCAACCCCATAAAGTGCAACTCTACGATAGTCACCAATAATTCTACCTCTACCATAAGCATCTGGAAGTCCAGTAATAATACCTGACTTTCTAGCTAATAGCATTTCTGGTGTATAAGCATCGAATACACCTTGGTTGTGTGTTTTTCTGTACTTAGTAAATATCTCCATTAATTCTGGGCTTACTTTATATCCGTAAGACTCACAAGCTGAAGCTGAAACTCTTATACCACCAAAAGGTTGTAACGATCTTTTGAAAGGCTCATCAGTTTGCACACCAACAATAGTTTCTAAATCTTTATTAATATAACCTGCACCGTGTGATGATACTGTTGATACTACGTCAGTATCCATATCTAACACGCCACCATTCTCACGCTCTTTTTTAGTGAGCTCCATTACTTGTTCCCAAAGTTTTTTAGTATTCTCAGTTGGTCCTTCTAAAAACGAACCATCATCGTAATATGGTTGGTAGTTCGATTTTATAAAGTTTGATACATCAATCTTTTCACACCATTTACCTGGTTGAAAACCATTCCACTCCTGTTTCATAAATCCTCCTTATAGTTTACATCAGTAAACCCATTCATAATACTATGCTCAAAGCACTCTTTACTGTCACCCCAAGTTCTTTTATCTAATTATAACATGTTTTCAGCCGTATTGCTATTTTTTTTTATGATTAATTTAATTATTATATAAAAGTAAATTATAATAATATATCTACCTATTAATATGAAAATTTATTAAAAACAGCAAAAAAAATTACACCAAAGAAAAGATTAAGTTTTTATAATAATTAGTAGTACCAAAGTATACAGTTATATAGGACTATATATTCATTAAAATTGAAGAAAAGTCTTGATATTAAGCAAATTTTATGATAAAATTATATTGTATAAATAAAAGTTATTGAAGTTATATCAAATATTCGTTTTAACTATAATGATATAGGTTAATGGTCTAGACTTGGGTAAAAAGGATAAAAATGAGGGTAAAATATGAAAAAAATGAAAAAGAAAAAAGGGGCATCATTACTAATTGTAATTGGCATAATGGTCTTTGTCAGTTTCTTAGTAGTGACAATGTATTCAATCTTCAATAGTAACACTCACGCTATATCAAGAGATGTAATTACAAAAGAATTGTTTTACCACACACGTACAGGTGTTGAAATAGCAGAAACTACACTATACGCAAATGGTAAAGACGGCAAACCAGAAAAATTATTCAACGACCTTATCGACAAGAAAATTAAAGTACCACCACTCAAAGACACCTTTACATACAAAGACTTTAAAATAAGTAGTAGCGACCAATACATTGACGAAGACGGCAAAAAACGAAAGTTTAGCTTTCCAAAGGATATCGAGATTTCTGTGGAAATCGGCTATGTTGACAAAAATACAGCAGCAAGAAGAAAAACCGCAAAAGAGAAAAAAAGATTTGCTAAACACGTAGACACCGTTTATATTGTATCTATTGCAAAAAATATCAAAACAAAAAAATCTCAAACCTTATACAAATTTATTGACCCTACTGGTTTAAATACGTCATACGAATAGAGGTGTAAAATTATGAAAATAAATTCAAATAAAAAAAATAAAGGTTTTACCTTAATAGAATTAGTAATTGTATTAGTAATACTTGGTATGGTAATCGCAATCATAACAGGATTTCCAATACAATCAGCTAAATTTAGTGGTTCTCACCACGAAGAATATTATTTCCAAAGTGATATGAGAGACGCAATGAATAGAATAGATGATAGGATAAAAAAAGCAGACGCAGTTTTTGCTGTACAAAGAAAAGACTTTTTAGGTGGCGGCAAAGCTGGAGCTAAAAAAACTCCTTATGAAGCACTCGACCAAGATTGGAGTTATATTGGGGTTGCAGAACAAGGTCAAAATGCAGGTCAAGTTTGTTTGTTTGAATTTAACGAAAAAACTAGCAAATGGAAAGAAACAAGACTTAGTACAGGTAACCACAAACTTATCTTTTCGCTAGTTTTCGATAAAAAATACAAAGAAGGCGCAAGACAAAAAATGCTTGAATACGAACTAGGTGGAACACCACTTGACGCTGAAGGTAATCTTGATAAAAAATTAAAAAGATACTTGAGAACCAGTACAGAAGTTTTAAACGCTTTTACAGTTGTAAACAGAGGTAACAAAAAAGACCCTTCTGTTGCAATCGCATTTAAATCTGGTGATAGAAAAGTTAATAAAAAAGCATATGTTACATTTGTAGTTGACGTTTCTGATAGTATGAGAGAAAACATCATAACTTCACAAAAAATTGACACATCAAGATACTTGCATGACAAGAACTCTAAAATGGCAATCGTTCACAGCAATATGAAACAAATGGTTGAAACACTACAAAAATCACTTAATGCAGAAATCGCTATTGTTGACTTTGCACAATATGCAACTATATTAACTGAAGGCGAAAATAACAACTTTATTAAAGTTGAAAAAAACGGCGACAAAATTTTGAAAAAAATTGACGAACTTACAATTGAAAGATTAGAATGGAAATCATGGGGTATTTACAATCGACCTCCTAGTACAAATGTTGGTGATGGTCTAAGAGTGGCATATCACAACATCAAAAAGAAAATAAAATCATCACCTAAAGGAAAATCACAAAGACACTATGTTGTACTATTAGTTGATGGTAACCCTACTTGTAGAACAGTTACCCGTCGTGGTGGCGGACCTGATAACTACTATTATGGTGATAAAATCATCACAGGACAAAACACAAATTCATCAACACCATATATCAAAGGTACAGGATATGAAAGATTTGACGGATTCCCATACAGTGCTAAAAAACCTGGCGACAGTGAATTTAAACAGTATTGGGGATTTACAGCACTAGAATCAGCAAAATACGACTTTAAACCAGAAGATTACAACATGAGCTGGGGTAATTGGTCAATATCACAAACTAATGGTTTCAACGTATTCATAACACCTAACGTAAGAATATGTTTAACTGATAAACCTAAATCATACAATGCTGAATATGCTGCAAAAGTTGCAAAACGTTTCTCAAAACGTGGTCAAGAAAAGCTTGGTGATGTAAAGTCATTTATAATCACAGTTGGAGCTTACAATAATAAATATGCACAAGAAATTGTAAAACAAATTAGTTTAGGTATGGGTAATGCAGGTGGTAAATCATATAAAGGTACAGACGAAGCACAGATTAAACAAGCAATATCTGAAATCAGTAGTAAAGTGGTTTCAGACTCATCATTCTTCGATGGACCAAAAAGTGGAGGGGATGGTAAATAATGAAAAAAATAAATAAAAAACAATCCGGTTTCACTCTAGTTGAACTTATGATTTCAATCGTGATATTCTCACTTATTGTAGTTGGTTTAAGTTCCGCTATGACAACAATCTTTGCTAACACAAGAAAAGAACTAAGTTTCACAAAAGATATGTACAACGGTCAAAGTTCAATTGAAACAGGTAGTGCTATGATAAACGATCTTGAACTTAAAGTCGGTGACAAAATGACCGATGAGCAGTTTAAGAAAATCAGCAAAACACTTAGAAAAGTCAAACTCGAAGAAACAATTAACGACAATGATAAAGACAAAGATGATAGAGATACCGACAAAGATAAACTTAAAAAGAAAAAGGATAACTGTATATCGTATGTACAGAAATTTAAGGCATTTGAAAGCTCAAGATACAAAACTGACGTTGATGGTTACATGCTTTCTGAACGTGCACAAGGTATCAGACCTGGCGAGATGATATTTTTCCTTACAAACGATAACAAAGAAGCGTTAAACGTACCTGTTATCGAAAACGTTAGAATTGACAACACATCAATCTCAGACGAAAAAAACGGCGAAAAAGCATTTAGAATTGACTTTTTCTATTACAATACTGATTACCTAAAGACACATCCAATCAGAAAAATGTACTTTGATGGTCAATTTAGTGAAGTAGAAGGAAAATTTAATTACAAAAAAGGAACTGATAACACAGTATTTGGTGAAGAACATAAGTGGTATTATAGTAACCAAATGCCACAAGCATCTGATGACTATGAACCAAGAGCATTTGAACCAATATTATTAAGCCAAAACAACAATAAAATTCCTGAAAATGCTGGTGGCTTGTTACCAAGTAACGAAGACTACAACGAAACAAAACACACATTTAAAGAATATCCAAAATCTGAAATACACAAGATTTTTAAAAATGATGATGAAGCGTATGACTTTTATTTGAAATATAGAGTTACACCTAAAACAAAAACTCATATCAAAATAAAACCAACTTACTCAAATCCAGTTTGGGTTATTGGCTTACCATACACTAAAAACCTTTATTATCACTTCGACGTTGCTTTAGAAGGTAGATTTTTAGCAGAAGCTGACGAAACCGCATCTGTTACTTACCTCAAAGATTTGCCAACTTTCATCAACATACTTGATACAACAGAAAAAAAGGCATTTAAACTTGTTAAAAAATCTGGTAATTCACAAAAAAACTTTGAAGTTTATAAGCACGAAAAATATGGTAAATATATTAAACTTTCAGGTAAAAAAGATGAGTTTAAATACCTAAGAAAAGGCGAAAAATCTGGCAAAGGTTCACTCGTAATGTTCTTAGTGGTAGATACTAAAAAAGTTAAAAAAGACGGTACAATCATAAGACGTACTGATAAATCATTTGAACTTGGATACAAAAATAAAAAGTTCACTTTAAAAGTAGGCGACCAAAAACCAATCGAAGTTAAACAAAATGCAACATCATCAACCCACATTGTAACAGTTGTTATCAATGGTTCAAAGGGTGCAGGTTTAGCAGTAGATGGTATGGAATTTAAAAAGATTAAAGGTGGAAAAGCTATCGATAGAAGTAAGCCTCTTACAATCGGCGGAGCTAATGGCATGAAAATCAAGGAAATTATTGGTTACGATGCAAGTGGTAAAATCGGTTCTAATGGTAAAATGTCTAAAAAAAGCATGAAAAAGGTTTACGACTACCTATATAGAAAACACTTCTCAGAATACATAACTCAATAATACTAATAGCTATAACCAAAAGAGAGTCCATTTAATGAACTCTCTATTTTTTTGTTTTTATGTTATTACTATACAAACAATGCTGAGAATACTACCGCAACAATTGTCATAAGTTTAATTAATATATTAATTGATGGACCAGATGTATCTTTAAATGGATCACCTACTGTATCACCAACAACTGATGCTTTATGAGCTTCTGAGCCCTTACCACCAAAATTGCCTTCTTCAATATATTTTTTAGCGTTATCCCATGCACCACCTGAATTTGACATAAATATCGCCATTAACACACCTGTTACAAGAGCACCAGCTAGCATACCACCAAGTGCCTCAGCACCTAGAGCCATACCAACAGCAATTGGTGCAGCAACAGCCATTACACCAGGAACAAGCATCTCTTTTAATGCTGCTTTAGTAGAGATATCTACACATCTAGCATAATCTGGCTTTTCAGTACCTTTCATGATACCTGGGAATTCTTTAAACTGTCTTCTAACTTCTTCAATCATTTCAAAAGCAGCTTTACCAACTGATTTCATTGTAAGAGCTGAGAATACAAATGGTAACATACCACCAATAAATAATCCAGCAACTACTTTTGGTTCTAAGATACTAATAGTTGTTAGTTTTACTGACTTAGAATATGTTGCAAATAACGCTAAAGCTGTCAATGCAGCCGAACCGATTGCAAATCCTTTTCCGATAGCGGCAGTTGTATTACCAACAGCATCAAGTCTATCAGTTATTTTTCTTACATCAGAAGGTAACTCACACATCTCAGCTATTCCACCAGCATTATCTGCGATTGGTCCATAAGCATCAACTGCAATTGTTATACCAGCTGTTGAAAGCATACCTACCGCTGCAAGTGCTATACCATATAAACCTGAGAAATGGTGAGCTGTTAATGTTGCGATTGCTATTAATAAAATTGGAGCTGCTGTTGAAAGCATACCTACTGACAATCCACTAATGATTGTTGTAGCTGGACCAGTTTGTGATTGGTCAGATATCTCTTTTACAAACTTAAAGTCAGCAGATGTAAACATTTCTGTGAAGTAAGCTATTACAAGACCTACTAATAAACCTGCAATTATAGAATAAAATGCATTTAGATCACCAAGCATTTGTTTACTCATAAAGAAAGCTGAGATTACAACAAGCACCGAACTCACATAGGTACTTAATTTTAAAGCCTTATGTGGGTCTGAGTTTTCGCCACCTCTTACAAAGAATGTCGAAATAATTGACGCTATTATACCTACTGCTGATAACAGCAATGGGAATAATACAAAACTTAAAGCATCGTTTGACTTAGCAGCACCTAAGGCAATCGCTGCAACAATTGAACCAACATATGATTCAAATAAGTCAGCACCCATACCTGCTACGTCACCAACGTTGTCACCAACATTGTCGGCGATAACAGCTGGGTTTCTTGGGTCGTCTTCTGGGATTCCAGCTTCAACCTTACCAACTAAGTCCGCTCCTACGTCAGCTGCTTTAGTATAGATACCACCACCTACACGACCAAATAAAGCAATCGAAGAAGCACCTAAAGAAAATCCAGTCAAATATTCAACAGTTTCTGAACTTAAATTGCCATCTACGAATATTAGATATAACACACCTAGACCTAAAAGTCCTAGACCAACAACTGCCATACCCATAACAGCTCCACCAGAGAAAGCAACTCTTAGAGCTTTGTTCATGCCTTTTTCTTTTGCTGCATTTGCTGTTCTAACATTAGCCTTAGTAGCAACTCGCATACCAAAGAAACCAGCTAATGCTGAGAATAAAGCACCTACGATAAAACTTATTGCTGTTTGTAGGTTAATAAAAGCAGTTATAACTCCAAATAAAACAACTACAAAAATTATCAATGTTTTGTACTGTCTGCCTAAAAACGCCATTGCGCCATCTGAAATATACGTCGATATTTCTTTCATTCTTTCGTTACCAACACTTACTTTGTTGATACCCAAAGCTAGTATTACTGCAAATGCCAGAGCCAAAACTCCCGCAATTGATGGTATATACTGTAACATGTTTTCCCCCTTAAAATTCTCTAAACATTTTGTTAATAGTTTATCCACATTTTGCATAAGATTTAAGTCTATCAGATAGTAAACCAACTATTCTAATAGACTCAACAAAATCTAAACTCTTATTGTAGGATAACCACTACTAATGCACTAATTAAAAATGTAACTGCAGCTATCTTAGTAACTTTATCGAAAACGCTATCATACCCCTTCGCTTTTTGTTTACCAAATATCTGCTCTGCTCCGCCTCCAATTGATCCAGAAAGACCAGCACTTTTACCTGATTGTAATAATATACTTGCAATCATAATAATTGAAGCTATTACTAACAAAATCTTAAAAGCTATTACCAAAATATCACCTCCAAATGTATTTAATAACAAATTATTTTACCATATCAAAATTGATATAACAAGTTTTTTTTTAATAATTTATAAAAAAAACTCCATTCGTTAATTTTTAGTAACAATTAGAATATTACTAAGCTAAACATCTGCTACTAATAATCGATTTTTATCAAATAAAGTCCAACTGGACTAATTGTTCTTTTGAAGAAATTTCTATCGCCTCGATTTAACGCTTCAACCATATCAAGACTATCCATTCTCCCCTCAATCACATTGAGCATTGCACCAACAATTATTCTAACCATATTATATAAAAACCCATCAGAAGAAATTTCAATCGATACAACATCACCTTTGCGATAACAGGTGACTTTTTTCACTGTCCGCACCGTGTTTTCTTTGTCACTACCACTCTTCATAACAGCCTTAAAATCTTTTTTACCAACAAAAAGCTGGCCAATTTGATTTAATCTAGTAACATCTAATTCTTTATCATACCAGAGAGCATACCTTGACGAAAAAACATCTCTTTCTTTTGCTATACAAATATCATATCTATATGTTTTTTCAAGCACATTATAACGAGCATGAAAACTGCTATCGACAAGTTCAACATTCATCAGCATCACATCATCTTCCAACACTCTATTTATTGCAAATTTTAATTTTTCAAGCGGTATTTTGTCAGCAACATCATAATGAAATACCTGCTCCAAAGCATGTACACCTCTATCAGTTCTCGAAGCTGGTACAATTTCAACTTTTCGGCTATAAACTTTGCTAATAGCTCTTTCGATTTCTCCTTGAACAGTTTTTCGAGAGGTCTGTCTTTGAAAACCATAATAACGACTTCCGTCATATTTTACTTTACATTTATATCTATATTCCATATCACACTCTTTGCAGTATAAAAATCAAACACAAACAAACACAAAAAAGCAAATAAGCACAATCCTGCTACTATATAATCAACTCTAGTAAACTTCATCACCTTTAGCCTAGTTCTGCCAATATCACCACGATAACATCTTGATTCCATTGCCATAGCCAAATCTTCAGCTCTACGAAAGGAATTTACAAAAAGTGGTACTAATACAGGTATATAACTTTTAGCCCGCTCCGTTAATTTCTTAGAATCAAACTTTGCTCCCCTAGCCGTCTGCGCCTTTATAATTTTATCAGTTTCTTCCAACAGCGTTGGAATATATCTAAGTGCCATACTCATAATCATTGCTATCTCATGTGATGGTACACCTATTTTTTTAAAAGGTTTCAACAAACCCTCAATCGCATCGGTTAGTTCAATCGGTGAAGTTGTATAAGTCATCATTGACGAGGATATTATCAAGATAAATAAGCGGTAACCCATAAATAAAGCTCTAATGACACCCTGTTTTGAAATTTTTATAAAATAAAACTCAAAAATAATATCACCCGGTGTAAAAATCATATTCATGATAACAGTAAAAATAATTATTAATAAAACTGGCTTCAAACCCTTTAATATGAATTTTAACTTAACATTTGAAATTTTAATAACTAACCCTAGAAGTAAGGTAACAGGAAGCATAGTAAGCATAGAATCAAATAAAAATAAAAATAACACGAATAAAAACGTAACTAATAATTTCAATCTGGCATCTAGTCGGTGAATAACACTATCCACATCATAATACTGCCCGATAGTTATATCTCTAAGCATTTCTTTCACCTCGCAAGCATGCTAAAAGTGCTTTTATCCAAGTATCTACATCAAAAATAGTAGCATCTATATTAAAGCCATTTTCATTCAATATGGCAGTCATTGTAGATATTGGTGGTACATCAAGTCCCAGCGATAAAAGTAACTCTCTTTTGCTATAAACATCACTAACACTATCAAAAGCAACAATTTTTCCCCCAGCTATTACTAAAACTTTATCACACAAAACAGCAATTTCACTCATATTGTGTGAAACAATCAGAGTTGTACTATTATTTTTATCATGTTCACTTTTTACAAAATCAAGTACATCATCACGACTTATCGGATCAAGTCCAGCAGCTGGCTCATCTAAAATAAGAATTTGTGGTTTCATAGCCATAACACCAGCAATAGCAACTCTTCTTTTTTCACCGCCACTTAACTGAAACGGTGATAAATCTCTAAAAACACTCGGCTCTAACCGCACTGCTCTTAACGCCTCATCAACTATACTATCAACTTCCGATTTTTTTACACCAAGGTTTAAAGGCCCAAAAGAGACATCCTTAGCTACCGTTTCTTCAAAAAGTTGATACTCGGGATACTGAAATACTAAACCAACTTTTTCTCTTAATTTACCATAATCAGGTTTGGCGACATCAGTTGTAAAATCAAACACTTCTAAACTACCACTGTCAAGCTTATTTAGGCCATTTAAAATTTGCATAAGGGTTGACTTACCCGAACCTGTGTGTCCGATTACTCCGATAAATTCACCCGAATTAATCTGCAAATCAATATCCTTTACCGCATGCTGTTGATAAATTGTATCCTTGTTATAAAAGTAGTTGGCTTTTTGTAAATTAATTGCTAAATTTTCATCGCAAACTTTATCTCCAATAGGTCGCTTAACACTATAACTACCTAAGTTATCTGGTTTCAGCCTAATTATCTCGGCACATATTTCATCAATAGTAAGTGCATTTTCATTTATAGCAAAACCTTCATCACGCAACCTTGTAGAAATCTCAACAGTTTCGGGTAGTTTAAGCGAAAGCTCATGAAGTCGTTTACTAGATTTAAAAATAGTAGATGGCTTGCCGTCTAATTCAAGCTTACCATCTTTCATCACCACTACCCTATCTGCCAATAGTGCCTCTGTCATATAATGAGTGATTAATATAACAGTAATATTATTATCTCTTAGTTTTAAAATTGTTTGCAATACTTCTTTCCGCCCAACAGGGTCGAGCATCGAAGTTGGTTCATCAAATACAACAACTGAAGGCTTCATCGCCAGCACTCCAGCTATCGCTATTCGTTGTTTCTGACCCCCCGATAATTGGTGTGATGGTCTTTTTATATAATCTTGCATCTCAACGATTTGTAAAGATTCATCAATTCTTTTTCTTATTTCACTAGGTTCGACACCTAAATTTTCAGGTCCAAAAGCAATATCATCTTCTACAACTGTTGCTATAAGTTGGTCGTCAGGATTTTGAAAAACCATGCCAACTTTTGACCTAATCTCCCATAAACTACTATCATCAGCTGTATTTAAATCGTCTACTAAGACACTTCCTTCATCAGGTAAACAGAGCCCATTTAACAATTTAGCTAAAGTGCTCTTTCCAGAACCATTATGACCTAATATGCAAGTAAATTCTCCCTCATGTAAATCAAGACTTAAATTTTTGATTACCTTAACGTCATCATTATAGGAAAAACTAACATTTTTAATTTCTATTTTACTCATTTAATTAACCCAGTTTTCCCCTTAAGACTCTATATGACGCATCTTATAAGTTTGAAAAACATCAACTAAATTTGCTAAAATTGAAAACTTCTCTTTTGGTTTAGCATCACTAAAGTAATTTATAAACTCACTAACCAAATCATCTTCATCAAATAACGCTATCATTCTTAAACAATTAACGTGATTAGTCCTAGCATATCTGAACATTCTGCTGTCGGAATTTAGTCTTTCTTCTATTTCATTAATATAAGCATCTATTAAATTTTTCTTTTCAGCTCTGGTTAACTGTTCACCAATAACTGAATAGCTATTTAAAATAATATCAGGATTTAACATATTTAAAAGTTCAGCTATATAGTTATACTTTTTCCTAGTGCTTTCGTCAAGTTCGCCTTCACGATTTTTATACAAAGATGAAATGACAAACATCTCGCTCATAATATCTACTTTTACTGATGAAATATTAGAACATTGCTCGAAGAATTCTGTATCAGATACGAAATTAGGAAAAATATTATACTCTAAATTATTTTCCTCCATAAGTTCTATTAACTCATCAGTAGCAATCTCATCTAACTCTGTAATCTGACAACCAACAGTCCATACTATTGGTTTTTTGAAATACTTTTTTAAACCGTCATTAGACATTTCATAACCCGCTTCTTCTAATAGTAAAGAAGTTCTAAATGCCGCAAGCAACTTTTCACAGCTTTGAAAACAATGCAAAATATGACTTGCTATCGTAGTATTGACAATGGTTCTTTCACTTACTTCCATTGCAACAGCATCATTGATATCAGAAAAATCATTGATAGTTTCGTCCAAAAATGAATCTACAATTACTTGATCTAAAAACTCTTTAAAAATAGTTACATTGTCAAAAACCGTTTCAGGAAATAATATCACATTGATATTCTTCTTAATAACTTCAAAATCACTTTTTGTAAAATCATGAGGTAAATTTATCAACGATTCGTTTAATCTTTCCTCCATATAAGTTAATACTTTATTCTTATGAAGTCTAATTGGACTATTCAAAGTGGTAAGTGCTAGCAGATTACCAACTGCTTCCCGACCGACATCTTCGGCCATATCATCAATAATTTCCATGGCATCAGATTCAGAAATTTCAGCATAAGTCTCCGCTGTATGTTCATAATCCATAATAATTTTATGACTAATTTTATTATTAATCTCCATAAACGATAACAATGACATTAATTCAAAGATTGCTTTTTTCAAATACTCTAAGTCACTCTTTGTACTATCTATTGGGTACGACTCACCTTGTAAAAGTGAGTCTTGTACCTTTTGAGTAATTTCTTTAACTTTATTAATCTGTTCATCTAAACCAAAACTAGAAATAGCTAAGCTGTTAGACGCAGTTTTCTTAAGCTCATCAACAGCTACGCTAAACTGTTTTTGTGAAATTTCATCTATCAACCTAAAACTCTCTGCTAACATAAAATTTTCAGTAACACTAAATTCACTCATTATAATCCGCCTATCTTATTATAGTCTGTTCTCTATCAGGACCAACAGATACATATGTAACTGGCACTTTTATAAAGTCTTCAATAAACTTAATATAATCCTGAGTAGCCTTTGGTAGTTCATCAAAAGTTTTACACTTAGTTATATCTTCTGTCCAGCCTTCTAGATATTGATAAACTGGTTTTGCTTTTTCTAAATCTCTAAGACTTGCTGGATAATCTTCGACTACTTTGCCATCAATTTCATAATGAGTACAAACTTTGATTTTCTCAAAGCCAGTCAAAACATCAAGTAAAGATAATGCAATATCAGTTACACCATTTATCCTCTTAGCGTGTTTAACAACAACAAGGTCTAAGAAACCACATCTTCTTGGTCTACCAGTTGTTGTTCCAAATTCATTACCTTGCGTTCTCAATTTATCACCATCAGCATTGTCTTCTTCAGTAACAAACGGTCCTTCACCTACTCTTGTAGTATAAGCTTTTACAATTCCCACAACCTTATCGATTGCTCTAGGGCCAACACCACTACCGATAATAAAACCACCAGTTGTTGGGTGCGAACTTGTTACAAACGGATAAGTTCCAAGATCAATATCAAGCATTGAACCTTGTGCTCCCTCAAATAAGATATTTTTATTTTCTTCAATTGCATTGTTTAAATAACTAACTGTATCTTTAACAAAAGGCTTAATTCTCTCTGCATAATCTGAAAATTCCTGATATATTTCATCAGCATCAATTGCAGGATGGTCATAATAATTTACTAATAACTGATTTAATTCTGCAACTTTGGCATCTAAAAATTCTTTAAAAGCATCTTTATCAATAAAATCACAAACCCTAATGCCTTCACGAGCTACTTTATCAATATAAAGAGGACCGATACCTTTTTTAGTAGTTCCGATCTTATTATCACCACGTTTATCTTCCGCAAGACCATCTAACAGCTGATGATATGGTAACAAAACAGACGCTCTATCTGAAATAACAATATTACTTGTATCAACACCTCTCTGCTGTAAAGTTTCGATTTCCGCAATAAATCCTCTAGGATTGAAAGCAATACCACTGGCTAAAACATTTACTGTATTTTTATACAATATTCCTGACGGTATAAGGTGTAAAGCATACTTTTTGTCATCTACCACAATAGTATGACCTGCATTGTTTCCGCCTTGCGACCTAACTACAACATCTGCCTTACTTGCTAAATAATCAATAAACTTACCTTTACCCTCGTCACCCCATTGAGTGCCAATAATAACTGTTCCTGCCATAACTTCCTCCTTTAAAAACACTTTTTCATATTAATCAAACGGTAAACTATTGCTACTGATAGTATCTGCAAACAGCTGTACTTCTGGTTTCCAAAACAAATCAACTGCTCCAACTTCACCGTTTCTATGCTTTGCAATTATAAGCTCTGCATCGTTTTCTGGTTTGGTATCATCATAATAATACTCTCTATATAATAAAAGTACAATATCAGCATCCTGCTCTATCGCACCAGACTCCCTAAGGTCACTCATCATTGGTCTGTGATTAGTCCTTTTATCAGGTTCCCTTGACAACTGCGATAATGATATTACTGTACAATCAAGCTCTCTAGCAAGGGCTTTCAGTTCTCTTGAAATATTAGATACTTCCTGCTGCCTATTTTCACCATGTCCCGTCATAAGTTGTAAATAGTCAATAATTATCACGTCAAGTCCTTGATTAGACTTCAATCTTCTACACTTTGACCTTACTTCCATAACACTTATCGCCGGAGTATCATCAATAAAAATCTTGGCCTTAGTATAATCACTAACCGCCTCTTTTATCGCTAAAAACTCGTCATCAGTAAAATCACCCATTTTTATAGTGCTTAAATCAACCAGCGATTTAGCGGAAAGCATACGCATTGCAAGTTGCCATTTAGACATCTCTAAACTAAAAATACCAACCGTAGCATCCCCTTCGACAGCACTATTCATAGCAAAATTAAGTCCTAAAGCTGTTTTACCCATTGATGGTCTTGCTGCTATCAACACGAAATCGGAACGCTGAAACCCCGACAATATCGCATTTACATCTTGTAGACCAGTCGTAATTCCAGTCAGTCCATCTTTAATAACAGGTTTGTTCTTAAGTTCTTTCATACCTTTTTCTAGTACAGAACCAATACTTTCAAACTCACCTCTATCTCTTTTTTCAGAAATTTCGTATATTGTTTTTTCAGCAAATTCAACTACTTCTTCCGCTTCAAGGTCACTTTCAGCTTTCTCTTTAATTTCATTTGATGAAATTATCAAGCTACGCATCATTGATTTCGCCTCTATGATTTCAACATAAGATTCAAAATTAGTCAGCGTAAGAGCCAAATTTGATAAGTCATTAAGGTACGCCTGACCTCCGACCATAACAGTTTCTTTCCGTCTATCTAACAGGTCTAAAACGGTAAGCACGTCAACTTTCTTACCACTTTTATGCAATTCCGAAATTACTGCAAAAATTTTAGAATTACGCACTTCATAGAAATCTTCGGGTTTTAACTTTTGCACTGCGTAATCAGTAGCTTCAAACCTTTCTAAACAAGCACCTAATAAAGTTTTTTCAGCATTTAAGTTTGACGGAAGTCTGTTTTCACTCATATTAACCTATAACCTCTAATTCAATTTTAGCGTTAATTTCTCTATATAACTTAATCACTATATCATGGTTACCAGTAGTTTTTATACCACCATTTAACATAATTTTCTTTTTGTCAATCTTGATACCAAGCTCTGTTTTTATCTTCTCAGCAACTTCTTTATTAGTAATTGCACCAAACAATTTGCCAGAATCTCCTGCCTTGACACTAACCTTAAATTTATGGTTTTCCAATGTTTCTTTTAATTTTTTAGCATTGGCAATCTCCTCTTGCCTTTTCTTTTCAGCGGCCTTTTCTTGTGCTGAATGTTCTTTAACGTTACCAGAAGTAGCCTCCTTAGCAAGTCCTCTAGGTATCAAAAAATTGCGAGCATGACCGTCTGACACTTCTTTAATGTCGCCTTTTTTACCAGTGCCCTTTACATCTTTAATTAATATAACTTTCAAGTTATTCCTCCCTTACATATCTATCTATCTCTTCGAGTAGAAGTTGTTCTACCTCGTGAATATCACTATTTCTAAACTGTGCACCAGAAGCCCCTCTGTGACCTCCTCCACCAAGTTTTTCCATAATTAGCTGAACATTGGTCTCTTTTAAAGCTCTCGCACTTATAAAGATATCCTCACCACTTTTTACAATTACAAATGATGTACTTATTCCACGAATATTAAGCATTTCGTCAGCTGCTTGAGCTGCAATTAATCTAGCATGATTAACTTCCACATCAGTAACCGATATCGCCATTGTTTCATGGATAATTCTTGAATTAGAAATAATATTACTGCGATTTACAAATGAGTCCAAATCATCTTGCATAAACTGCTTAACCACAGTTGTATCAGCGTTAAATTTCTTCAATACAGATGCTGACTCAAATGTCCTAACTCCAGTTTTAGAACTGAAATTTTTAGTATCAACAACTATACCAGCAAGTAATGCTTCTGCCTCTTTTTTGGTAAGAGTCATATTTTTTTCCATATACTGCAACACTTCGGTTACTAATTCACAAGCTGATGAAGCATATGGTTCTAAATATGTTAAAAGGGCATCTTCAATAAATTCTACACCACGTCTATGATGATCGATAAGAACTTTTCTAGTTGCCTTTTCAACTAATTCAGGACATTCCGTAAATGATGGACGGTGTGTATCGACTACAACAAGTAAATCTTTTTCAAAGTCCATCTCATCTATTGCGTACTCTGGCCTAATGAAAACATAGTTTTCATCATTTTCAAAAGTTCTGTAAACTCCAATGATGGTTTCATTTGCCTCTTCTAAGACAATTTTAGCCTGTTTACCACGATCAACAGCTGCTTTATACACACCTATTGCCGCACCAAAAGCGTCCATATCAGGATATTGGTGTCCCATGATATAAACAACTTCACTTTCATCAATAATCGGTTTAAAGGCATGCGCAATAATCCTTGCTTTAACCCTATTACGCTTTTCAACCGCTTCAGACTTTCCGCCATAAAACTCATACTCACCATGTTTTCGAACAACAGCTTGGTCACCACCACGACCTAAGCCAATTTCTAAAGCTCGAAAAGCTTCTTTTGCTTGCTGTGAAAAACTATACTCATCAGCACATACGCCGATACTTATTGTCGGGTGAGTATTCGACACGACATCAATCGCTCTAACCTCGTCAAGTATCGCAAATCTTTTTATTTCTAAATTTTCAAAATAACTATGACTTACTATCAATATATACTTATCTTTTTCATATTTTTTAATAAGTGCATTCATTCTGCTTGCCCAACGTTGAATTATCTTTTCAAGCTCCGAACTCATAAACGGTCTTTCTGATTCTTGAATTTCGTTCATGATATCATCATAGTTATCTACTTCGATATAAGCAACAACAGGACGTTCGGTTTGATATTTCTTTTCAACTTCTTTATAGATACTAAGTTCATAGAAATAAACTGCATAATAATAAGTATCATCACCTTTTGTCTGTTTATAGCGACAACTTTTTATATCAAAATATTTGTTATCAACTCTAATTTCATATCTATTGGTATTTTCAGCATACTTGACCTCGTCATCATCTGATTCATCTTGATTTTTATAATAAGAAACCATATTTGTAAAATCTAAATCAGGTACTAGGTCTTCTATTTTTTTGCTTCCAGTAGCATCACCGATAATGGCCTCTTTCATTTCGGCATTATACCAAACTACTTCACCGGATTCAGACACTATCATCATAGCAATCGGTAGATTGATATTTATATATTTCGCCCCTTCAGAAAGAACATTACCTATTGAATCGTATTCTTGCTTTATCTTCTGACTAATTTTTAAATGAACTCTAATATAAATCAACATAAAAATTATCGAAAGTACAACACTAGCTAAACCATAGTACATATCAAAATAAAAAATCGTAATACTCATAACTGACAAAACAACAATGAAGAATATAAGCACAGATGTGCTAAACGTTTTAAATTTTTTCTTATCCATAAATATCCTTTTTTTAATTACATTACTATCTTTAATCAAGTAAGTGCCAAATAAAATTTGCACCCTGACTTATCTACGAAATACCAAATTATCATAATTCCTAAAACTATTATCTTACTAATAATTTTAAAATATACATAAACAAATTTAAATGCTAAATGATAATAAATTCTAGTTATTTACAAAGCTTTTACAAGCTTTCATTAACAATCTAGATCTAATTATCCAACCTTTATATTATAACACAACTGCATTGATTTTCATATAAAAATATGGATATATTTGTCAAAATAACTCAATAAAATTCACAAAAAGTTAGTTTTTATTAAAATATTTTTACAAAATAATTT
>PDWI01002347.1_pt1 | contig 28536 bp, 20 predicted proteins | sample 1430891 | NCBI WGS metagenome assembly PDWI01 (sample SAMN01162508, study PRJNA174530) | Oral metagenome, whole genome shotgun sequencing project. | biome: Marine environment; feature: Marine mammal; material: Swab sample of the gingival sulcus; isolation source: swab sample of gingival sulcus... | reverse complement strand
ATACTACTATCGGATAATATTTTTCTCTATTAAGAAAAGTTAAATGGAGAAATAAACTATGATCAGACCCTCCACCTGAATATCCAAGCATGTAATAAAATAATATATTCGTTCTATCTTTAGTCAATAAAAAATCATCCAATATTATAATAATTTTTATACCATTCAACAAACTTAGATAATCCTTCTTTAATATCTGTAGTGGGTTCATAACCACATATCTCATGTAACTTATTTACATCAGCGTAGGTAGAAAAAACATCACCTTGTTGCATAGGTAAAAATTCTTTCTTCGCATCTTTACCAATAAGTTCTTCAAGTGTTGATATAAAATTCATTAACTTAACAGGAGTATTATTACCTATGTTAAAAACTCTGTAAGGAGCAAAACTTGTAGCAGCCTCACTCTTTACCCTATCCCATTGGTTATCTCTTACAGGTATTTTAAAAATAAGGTTCATTATACCAGAAATAATATCACCTATGTAAGTAAAATCTCTTTCAAGATCACCATTATTGAAAATTTTTATTGGATTACCCTCAATAATATTTTTAGTGAAAGAAAAATAAGCCATATCTGGCCTACCCCATGGACCATAAACAGTAAAAAATCTCAATCCGGTTGTTGGTATATCATAAAGATTAGAATAAGTATGAGCCATTAATTCATTTGATTTTTTAGATGCTGCATACAATGAAACAGGATGATCTACATTATGATTTTCTGAAAAAGGTTGAACAACATTAGCCCCATAAACAGAACTGGATGAAGCATAAATTAAGTGCTCAATAGTATAATTTTTGCATGCTTCTAGAATATTTAAAAATCCAATAATATTACTATTTATGTACGCTCTAGGATTTTCAATTGAGTATCTTACTCCAGCCTGAGCAGCTAAATTAATGACAAAATCGAATTTTTCTTTTTCAAATAGTTGATTTATTTTGGTATTATCAACTAAATCAACTTTAAAAAATTTGAATTCCTTTTCATCTGCAAATTGTTTTATTCTATCTAGTTTTAGATTAACATCGTAGTATTCATTTAGATTATCAATTCCTATAACTTCATAATTTTCTTTTAAAAGTTCCTTTATTAAATGATAACCAATAAATCCTGCTGCTCCTGTAACTAATATTTTTTTCATATAGCTAACTTAATATTTTTTCATAAATTTTACTTGCATTATCCCATTTATATTTATTTTTAATGTTCTTAATATTATTTATTAGTTCAATATACTTTTCTTTATTCTCAAAGTCGATTTCCTCAAAATCTGAAATATTTTCTAAATGAATTCCTATATTTTTATTATTTATTAGTTCTAATGGTTCTCCACCAACATTTGTAATTAGTGGCTTCAAATGAGAAATTGCTAAATAAATTGAATTTGGCGCTGTATAATTAGCATAAAATCTATTACTATTCATAAAGTATATCAAGTAATCTATAGAATCTAAATATTTTCTTACATTTTCTACCCATCCTAAATAAGTTATATTCTTTTTCTTACTAATTAAATCATAAATATTTTTGTCGTCAACACCAATCCCACCAACTACTAGATGAAGATATTCAGAATTAGACACATAATCAAATATTTGATTAATAGGTCTTACTTTAAAATTCACAACCCCAAAGTATGCGAGAACAATTTTAGATTTTTCTATGTTCAATTCTGTCTTAATATTTGTACTTTCACCTTTGTAATCATTATACCAATTCCCAATAATATTAATATTTTTATTCAATTTTTCTTTGTAAAAATTTTTTCTTTGTTCACTCACAACTATAAAATGATCTACATAATTAATTAACTTTCTTTCTATGTAGTAAATAATTTTGGAAATAAAATTAGGATACTTTTCCCATTCCATAAGATGGTAGATTTCGTGAGCATCATAAATAAGCAATGTTGAGTATTTTTTTTTAAAATAAACTCCAATAGGTAACATTAAGAAATCGTGAACATACAAATAATCAAAATTAATATTTTTTCTTTTAACATAACCTTTGAGCAAAACAAAAAATTTATATAAAAATAAGATTTTTTTTATACCTATCTGTTTATCTACATGTAACTTAATTCTATGAACTTTAACATCTCCCTTATCTTCATACTCAGATAAATCAGTATCTTGATTCCAACATATTAAATCAACCTTAAAACCTAACTGAAGTAGAGAACTTATTTCTTTTTCAACACGTAAATCAGGACTAAAAGCATTATCAAGAATCATTAAAATTTTATTTTTTTCATTCATTTTATTAGCTCAAAAACTTTTATATATTTTTTTACCGCTATATTTGGGTTAAATTTATTTACTGTATTCTGAATAACTTTATAATCCCAATTAAAAGATAAACCTTTATTTAAAGCAAAGCTTAAACTATCGGCATCATTAGGTAGCACTAAAATTCCATTAACATTATCTTTAATTAGTTTTGGTATCCCCCCAACTTTTGAAGCAATTACAGGCAATCCGGTAAAAAGAGATTCAATAATAACGTTAGGTGTACCTTCATTTTTACTTGGTAAACATAGTAAGTCCGCTAAATTATAATATTCAATTAATTTTTCACTTTGAAGATTGCCAATAAACTTGATTTGCTTAGAATAATAAGAAGTTGATGCGATTTTTTTCAGTTTAGATTCTTCTGGTCCTTTACCAGCTATAATTAAATCACAATCATCTCGTTTTAGTTTGTTAAAAGCATCTATCAAGACATCTATATTTTTTATACTTACTAGTCCTCCTACAAAAAGAATAATCTTTCGATGGTTTTCATAACCATACTTTTGTCTTAAATTTATACCTTCAATTTTTTTAAATTTATTAATATCATAAATATTATCAATAATCTCTGACTTATTTTCTGGGATAGCTATTTCAAAACGTTTACATCTATCAATCAACTCTTTAGAAACAGAAACCACAAAATCTGAATTTTCAACTATACTTTTGGCAAAGTTCATGTAAATAGTATTTTTTTTTATTTTATGTACATCAGTACCTAACAGAGAAACTATATATTTATTCTTATTAAATCTAGATATAATACTTGCAAGATGACCAGCCGGAAATATCCAGTTAGCGTATAATAAATCATTGGAGTCTATTTTATATTTCTTTTTCTTTATCTCCCAATAAATAAAATAAGCTTCAAGAAAATGAAAGAATACCCTTGGAAGCCTAAAGTAAGTGATCACTTTGATTTTATTAGATTCAAGACCATTTAATTCTATGGTTTCATCAGGTAAATTTTTTTTCCAATAATTATATGCATCCCTTGCCTTTAACGGATTCTTTAGAATATTTAAAAGTGGTGGTATTTTGGGATATAAATACCATACTTCAATATTATAATATTTTGATAAATATTTAACAGTTCTATATAAATAAATTCCTTTTATACTTTCTAAATTAGAAGGAAATTGTGACGTTATCCAAATTATTTTCATTATTTAAGATTTTTGTAATATAAATACCAAAAAAATACTTCCGTAATTAAAACATCATTCACTTCAAATAAGCTACCCATAAAATATTCATTACTTTCTTTCTTACATAAGTATAATTTATTTTTCACCATATATGATCTTACATTTTTTAAAATATTCTTTTCTTCAATTGGTAAAATGAACCCTTTAAGAGCAATGAGACTGGTAATATTTGAAATGATATATCTTGAAAATTTAACCTGTTCAGGTTCAACAAAAAAGCCATTATTATCTTGTTGGGCATAAATAAATTTTTTAACTAAATCCAATTTTATAATTGCTTCATCTTTTAAACTAGGCTTAATATATTTACTTTTTAAGGCTTCTTCTAAAGTAAGAATAACAATAGGATTATATAATAGTAAATATGTACCTTTTCTTACCTCTGAATAAGGAAAAAAACCTTCTTCATTGATATTATTTATACATAATTCTATTGAATAATTAAGGTTACTTACGAAGCTTTTATCGTATTTTTTTTCTAAAAAACGTGCAATAAACATCGCATATGTTGAAACAGCATTTAAACACCAATAATCATCACCTAAATTATGAGTTAAACTTTTTTCTTGATTATAGAGTTTATTATGCATTGCGGTTGTAATAATAATAATTTCATCAAATAATTTTTCAGAATTATTTACTGAATAACTTTCAAGCAAGGCCAATAGCACCCAAATTGTCGCAATACCTTCATCCTGTTTATTCCAGCTTTTTTGATTAAAATTAAATAAATTATCTTTTGTTTTTTCTCCAAGCAAATAATTTATTAAACCATCTATATAAAATCTATGGTAAAAATTTTGATTATTATTATCTAGCAGTATAAGTGATAATAAAACTCGTGCTTGCGCTAAATTATTTGGTTTATTATTATTATTTATTTTAGTGCTAAAAAAAACCTTCTTGTCTACTACAATTAGATTTTTAATCACTTTATCATATAAGAGACTTAAAAATCTATCTTCATCATAAACGTTCTCTGATTTATCTTTTTTTTCTGTATTGACATAATAATATGTCTTAATCTTTTTTAATAAAAGTTGGAAATTATAATAAATATTCATTATCACTCAATTAAAAATAAATTCAAAATCTCTTAAATCAGCATTATTCTTAAAATGAGAAAAATCATCAGAAGATATTATACTTGTTATTGTAAATAGCATTTTCAATTGATCAGGCTCAATATTCGTTAGTTTATTTAATTCTTTTGCATTAACAAAACCACTATATAACCCTTTCTTATTCCCCTCTTTAACATAGTTTAACAAATAATTATAACTATTAGTGTGGCTAACGTCTCGCTTCAGTATTTTTTTTATTCTCTCTCTATAATCATTAGGCAATTTATTGAAATTATTTTTTAATAGATAAAATATTTTTGTACTAAAACTATTAACATTTTTTGAAGTATTGGCGTATAAAACATTATTAACATCGGATGAAAGAACTCTGTTTAAGTCTATATATAACTTATTGTTTATTTTATTTGTATCATCTATGCTCATTGAAGACTTAAAGAAAGGATATGAAAAAAATGGTGAGTTACTCCAAAAGAAATGTCTATTTCTATCTTCACCTTCAAATAACCAATTTCTACTTCTTTCATTTAAAATAAAATGAACAAATTTATAGTTTGCATTTCTTTCCGGATAAGAGTTAACTAGTTCCCATAAGTTTGCATAAAGTTCTTTAGTTTTTATATCAAGTAATTTAGAAATTTGCTCTAATGAGAATCTCCTATGGAATTTTTTGATATATTCTACAACATCATCAGTTGTCTTTAAATTGTTTGATGCTAATTGATATTTTATTACTTTATCACCTCCATCACCAGTAAAAAAATTTATTTTAGTATTGAAGTTGTTTTTAACACTTTCCAAATATTTTAGTAAATAAGCTAACCCAAAATGATTTAATCCCCACTTCAATTCTTTTAAATCTATTACTTCTTTAAATTGAGCAGGACCTGAACTGATGGTGTTATGCTTAATTACCCAAATATCTGCTAACTCTTTTGCTATTTCTACTTCTGAGTTCCCAACTCTAGCATCAACTTTCCAAGGATCAGAAAGAGTAGTAGCCTCAAAATCTAAATTAGCTTTTGACATTGCTGCTCCAACTAATCTTGAATCTAAACCACCACTTAAACTAATTATATTTTTATAGCCCTTTAAATCTCTATTTCTGGCGCTTACTACCAGTTCGTCAGCAAGAGACTCAATTGAAAATTGAGTTTTTTCTTTTTGTTCAAAATTAGTTCCATTTCCCCTTTCAATTTTTTGGAAAAGAAAAGATTTTAAGTCTATATAAATTATGGAATTTGGATACAATCTTTTAACATTCTGAAATAATGTTTCATCCTTAAGCGGATATCCTAAAAAAAGATAGTTAGCCAAAAGATATTTATCAAACAAAACTTCAGAATTTTCTTTTATAAAAGAAATATTTCTTGATAGAATTATTTCTTTTTTAGTAAGGCTATAATATATAGGCAAACGCCCTAGCATATCATTTTGTATAAATATCTTGTCTAAACTTTTGTTATAAATAAATAATACAAACTCTCCATCTTCATTTTCAAAGGTATTATCATTATTCTTGTTAAAATTTTCACTAAAAATTTCTTTGGAATATGTAAACATAAGTTTTTTTAGATCTTCATTGGTTCTGCTATATATAAAACCTTCCAATAAGATATAAAAAAAATTATTTTCAAATATTGTTATAGGGTAATACTTATAATTAGAAGTTAATGATAATTCCCAATTCCTTCCTTCATATAATACTTTTGTATTAGATAAACTATCAAAAAAATTCTTATTATTTGTCCTATTTATTTTAAAATTTATTCCGGGCATATTTATTCCAAAAAAATTAAAACCATTATACTTATTTATATCAGTAAAAATAAAAATTCTTATATCGAATTAAATAATTATAGTTATTATTAGTAAATTTACCTAAAATTATATTAAGTATTTTATAATATAATCGATAATAATATTCGACTATTTAATATTTTTAAGGTAAAACGATGAAAAATAATTTTTTTTTATTCCTCATGATAGCAAATATACTTTTCGCCCAGAACAATTACTACGTAAATAAAGATGGAAGTGGTAATTTTGTTAAAATAAAAGAAGTAAACAACTTCAATTTTAATGTTGGGGATATTGTTGCTTTTAAGAGTGGACAATCGTTTTCGGATGCAATATTGGTTTGCCAACAAGGCGTAACTTACACTACTTATGGAGGAAAAATCAAAGCTATTATTGGTGATAGCAGTAAGTCACGATTTAATAAAACTATCTACGTTAATGAAGAAGATATAACTTTAGACAATCTTAAAATATGTGGCTATTTAGATGCAAAAAAAATAATTGAGTATAAGAAAGGTGGTTTAACAATCTCCAATAATCTTATAATTGGTAGTAATAATTCTCATAAAGTATATCAGTTAGGCATAGACCTATATTCCAATAATATAATCAAGAAAAAATCTTTAATAACAAATAATGAAATACGAGATCTATATAAAGGCATATATCTTCGTTTACCTTTCAATATTGAAATAAGTTATAACAAAATCTATAATATATATAGGTATGATGGTTACTACGGCACTGGTGGAAATTGTATAGCAACACAAACAGTAAGTGGTGCAAATGATGCATTTGATACACAATATACCCTTCATATTCACCATAATGAATTATTTAATTTTGAACATTCTGCTATTTGGATTGGTTCACTTTCGAGGGTCTTGTTTGAATATAATGACGTACATTCAAATTTAGATGAAAGATTATTTATGGGTGGTATTAAAAGTGGTGGTCTAGGAAAAATATGGGATAATACTGGTCATGAAATAGGTTCACGGGGACATATTATTAGATACAATTATATTCATGATATAAAAAAATATGGTAAGCCGGGCTATAAATATGGAAGGGCTACTCCAGAACAAATAGAAAATAGGTCAGTAATTGTTCTTGACAATAATACTGGATCTGATAAACCAATCTATGCCGAGGGACATAAGAATGGTTCCGACTATTCTGCATCAATAGGTAATCTTATGAGCGGTCAAGGCTATGGGAACTATTGGATTCATAATAATATAATTCATAATGTTGGATTAAGAGTTTTATCTAAGGGACGTAATTATTATAAAGATGATATTAAATTAAAAAGTGAAGTCCCTTTTAAGACTAAGTATAAATCTTACTTTATAAATAATACCTTGATAAATTGCGGATTTGATAACTGGATTACAAACGATAAAGGAGTAATGCTTTCTGAATGGAATTCTCAATCACCCGATATTATTGTAAATAATATTATCGACTTTAATAACCCTACTGCACGTATGGCAGGTAGATGGAAAGAAAGTGGTCTATTTCTTGATTATAATATGTACCCACATCAAAAAGGAACAAGTACTAAACTACCACAATTAAATGATAATTTTGCTAGTTATTGTCAAGAGGGAAGTAGCCAGAATACTGCAAAAGGTAAAAATGAATATTATTTAACTGTCCCTGAATGGAATGATACTTCAAAACAATTATTTATTAAAAATATTGGCGTTAATGGTACTTATGTACCTGATTGTAGAATTAAAAAAAATGGAAATTTATATAATTTAGGATTAAATTATAATTTAATAGGAGATAATAATATTGTTTTAAATCAGAAACATCAAATTGGATATGACCCAACAGGACGAAGTTTTTCCTATGATATACAAGGAATAAAAAGAAATGTTGCTTCTCTTGGTGCTTTATCAGAAGTACAAATATCACAACATTCAAATAATTCTAATTCTATTCAAGTAATTCCTGCAAGCATAATGGGAATAAATGGTAAATTAAAGAAAAATCCCTACATGCCTCTTAAATCTCCATATAGATTAACTAAATATAGTGTAAATCAAAAAGATTCTATTTCTTTTTTAAAAGAAAACTATATTGATTGGATTAAAATTGAATTAAGATCAGAAATTGATGAGATTAGTTATCAAAAAGTTGGTATTTTAACAACTGATAATATAATTATGAATCCAGATGAAACAAATTTCTCTTTCAATAAAATAGTTCCAGGATTTTATTATTTATTTGTTAGTTACAAAAATAATTCTTTTGGAATGTCTTCAAAAAAAATCTCAATAAGCAATAATAAACCAATTAATTACGATTTCACAAATTCGCAATCTAAAGCTTATGGTGATAAGCCTATGATATTATTGCCTTCTGGAAAATATGGTTTTATATATGGATTAATTAATGCTGATGATTATATTAATATTGAAGATAGAAACATCATACAAAAAAAAGTAGAGGTAACTAAACGAAACCCAGGATATTATTTTGAAGATATAAATAATGATGGAATTGTTGATAGTATAGATGTAAACTTAGTTCATAATTTAATCTACCAGAAAAAAAGCTATGTCCCTAAATTAGATACTAGTAATAAAAATTAAGAATGAGGTTTAAATGTTAGTAGGATTATATAGGCTTGATTATCCATATTTTCAAAAAAAAATAAATCAAAGATACAAACAAGTATTAGATTTTAACAAAGTTCCATATATAGAGCTAGATTTAAATGATAAAGATTTTTGGGATAAAATTAATAAATTAGATTATTTTATCTTTCGTTGGGCACAACCAGACCATCATCAACAAATTGCTAAAACAATTTTACCAATTATAGAAAACCATTACAATGTAAAATGTTTTCCTGACCAAAATACTTGTTGGCATTATGATGATAAAATTAAAGAATATTATCTTTTCAATTTTAAGAATTATCCTTTTATTAAAAGTTGGATTTTTTGGAATTTAGATAGTGCTCTTGAATTTGTAAACAATACAGATTATCCTTTGGTTTTTAAGCTAAAAGGTGGTGCAGGCTCAAGCAATGTTATTTTACTGAGGAATAAGATAGAAGCTGAAAAAATAGTTCGACACATGTTCTTAAACGGTAGTGGGGCTAAAGGTCTTCCTCATAAAAACAACTTAAAATACAGAAATCTTTTAAAATTATTAAAAAAACACGCTCATAATTTCTTATACTCAAAAAAAAATAAACTTGAGCAAGAACATTGGCAAGTTTCTAAAAACTATGTTCTTTTCCAAGAATTCTTACCAAACAATAAATTTGATACAAGAGTAATAACTACAGATAATATAACTTTTGCTGCAAGACGCTTTGTAAGAAAAAATGATTTTAGAGCTTCAGGAAGTGGACTCATTGATTTTGATCACAATAATGTTGATCTAAGAATGCTAGAAATAGCTAATAAAATATCTAAAGAGATGAAATTTCAGACTATGGCTTATGATTTCCTTCTTGATGGCCAGAATAAACCAAAAATTTGTGAAGTATCATATAATTATGCCGATGCTGCTATGACTGATCAAGAAGGTTATTGGGACTCTAATTTAGTTTGGATAAAAGGTAAATATCTTCCCGAGTTTTTACACATAAAAAATCTAACCAGGATAGATGATTTGAAACAACCTAATATTTTCTAACTATAAAATTCATTATAGGATTTATAATCAGTTCTATTTATATATCCTTCTGCACCATTGTTAGATATAACTTTACCCGGGATACCAACTACAACTGAATTATTAGGGACATCTTTTGTAACTACACAATTTGCACCTATAGCACAATTATTACCTATCTTAATTTTTCCAATAATCTTTACACCGGGAGCAATATAAACATTATCTCCAATTATTGGTGCCCCAATTAAGTTACCTCTATTTTTTTGCCCTAAGGTTATATTTTGAGATAAATTACAATTATTACCAATTTTAGAGTTTGGATTAATAATAATTCCACCAAAATGTCCAATATATAATCCATTCCCAATCTGAGTTGTAAAAGGTATAGAAATGCCATATTTATACATATAACGTCTCAAAATTCCTTTAGCAAAGTAATAGAAGGGATATTTATAAAATTTACTATCTCTTAAATACTTACAAGCTCTCATCCAAAAAATATATTTAAATCCTTCGTTAAAAATAATATCTTTAACGAATTTCCATATAGTAATATGCTTATTTATTCTGTAGTAATCAGTATAGATAATATATTTTATTTTTTTAAAGTTCATATTTTTTTAGAAATAATAATTTTAAAAAATAGTTGCTATATATTACAATTTCAATATATTATAACAATAAAATATAATAACATATTATTAATTATTTTCGATAATTATAAGTCAAGAGTTTAATATAGCTTAATATGGATAGTATAATATTTGAAATGAGTCAACATTTGCTAGAATATTGTTATACTTTTTCAAAGAAACTATAAATAATATTAATTAGATATTCTACCATTACGGCTACTCTTTATAATAATGTAACAGTTGTTAAGGTAATAACTAATTCATTAAAAAAAACTCTTAAAATAAATTCTACTAAAAATATACTCAGTAGAATTGGATAAAAATCATTATAAGTGGGAATTGAAAAAAATATAAATATTAAAACCTACTTTTTATAAAAAGCTGAAATATTACTATTAAATCAATAGGACAAAAACTTATTCAATATTATTTTAATAATAAAAACTGAAAAATATAATGAAGCGTAATTTACTGAGAAAGAATACATCTAATATAAACTACAGTTATATTATAATACCCATAATAGTTGCTATTGGAATAATTATAAGAATAAAAGGTTTAGGTAAATGGCCATTGGCATTGGATGAATATTATATTATCAAATCTAGTGAATTCATTTTAGAGCACGGTTTACCACAATTCCCTAATGGAGGTTATTATGTAAGGGGAATTTTATTACAATATTTAATTGCCCCCTTTCTTGCTATTGGAGTAAAAGCTGAATTTATAGGTAGGTTTTATTCTGTCTTATGTAACATAATTACTATACCAGCAATTTATCTTATTGCCAAAAGACTAAAAAGTCAAGTATTACCTGTAATAGTTATAGTAATTTTTTGTTTTTCTATATGGGAAATAGAATTTTCAAGGTTTGCCAGGATGTACTCTCCATTTCAAGCAATTTTTACTTGGTATATTTATTTTACTTTAAAAGATTATCTCGATTCAAACTTTGAATATTATAAATATTTATTAATATTATCTTCTATTAGTTTTTTAGTCTATGAAGGCAGTATTTTTCTAGCTGTTTTTAATTTTATTCCATTTATAGTTTATAAGAAAATAGATATTAAATTATTTATTTGGGCATCAATAATTTTAATTATATCAACCTTCTTTAATTTATTTGATTTTAGGACATTATATTCGAACCCCATCTTGCCACCAGAATATATTGCAACAATTAAAGCCAATTGGGCTAATTCTCCAATCAAAATACCTCAAATTCTTCTTTACTATGCTTTAAGTAAAAATTTTATTATGTCAATTCTAACTACAATACTATTTGCAATTAATATTTTCTTGGGCATAAAAATTTATAAAACTCTTGATATCAAAAAAAGTTTTGGGGATGCTTTTTCAATTTTCATTCTAACATCTTTAGCTTTTTTAAATCAGTTTGGATTATTTTTTACGACTTTTATTATTGTAGTTTTTGGAAGGATCTTAAATTTTTATTATAAAAATAAAGCTAGCTTAATATATTTTTCCATACTTGGTTCTGCAAACTTTATTTTTTGGTCTCTCTTTGGACTATTCACGAAAGAATGGTATACGCTATTTAATAATTTTGAATCTTATAACTTTTGGGGAATTTCGAAAAAATTATTAATCATGTTTTTCAATTATCCTGATAATTATTATACATTATTCAACTATTTTAGAACTATTCCATTTTTAACACTTATAAATTTAGTTTTAATCTCATTTCTTATAATTAGACTCCTGGTTATAAAAAATAAATTAGATATAAAATACTTAGTTAGCTTGTTAATATTTTTCTTTTTATTTGCCGCTGTACCTACATTACTCTACGAAGAGACGAGGTACACTTTCTTTTTAGCTCCAATTATAATGATTGTGGTCTCATATTCAATTTATGATTTAAGTAGTTTGTTTTTTAAAAATAAAAAGATATTAGCCAACATATCTTTTGTTATTATTTCTTTAATTATACTTATTTCTTCAAAGGATTTTAATATTAAACACCTCGCAAATATCGACAGTCAAGAAGTAAATTATAGAATGATTTATAAAAACAATTATTTCAAAAGACATTTATACAGAAGGTGGGATATTAAAACACCTACAGAATATGTTTTCAATAATGCTGATCCAAATGATATAATAATGTGTAATGAAAATAGCCATGAATATTATCTACCAAAGCTTGATTACTTCAATTTTGATTATACACATAAAGCATTTGTAACAATGAGTGTTGAAGAAGGTAAAAAAGAAAGATGGTCAAATGCTAATATGATAAATAATAATGCTGAATTGGAAAAATTCTTGAATGAAAGAGATAAAAATTTATGGTTTCTAGTTTATCCTGAACATTATTTAAACAAAATAGATTTTTATGGAAAATATAATGATTATTTAGTTTGTGAAGGTATCGACAAAATGATAAAAGTTTATAAATTTCCTAAAAATAGATAGATTTTTAGATGAAAAAAATTATTTCAACAGTTATTCCAGTATATAACACAAGACCATACTTGTCCGAAGCTATTAATTCAATTTTAGTTCAAAAAGATTATTTAAAGGAAATTATTATAATCAATGATGGTTCAACTGATGGCTCAAAAGAATATTTATTAGATAATTTTTCAAAAAATAATTTAATAAAAATAATTAATACTGAAAATTTAGGACAAGGCAATGCAAGAAATATTGGAATTAAAGAAGCAACAGGCAAATTTATTTATTTTTTTGATTCTGATGATATTTCTGATAGGGATTTATTCAAACAATTCTACAATAGCTACTATAACAATAAGAATTTGGAATTGTTTTGTTTTTCAGGAGAATCATTCTTAGACAAAAGTACTTGTTTATCAAAACTAGCAAACAAAAGCTATATAAACGAAAATTTTTATTTAAGAAAAGTTGATGAGATTTTTGAAAAAGGAGAAGATGCTTTTGTAAAATTATCTAAAAATAAATCTTTCTTTGCTGGGCCACCTCTTTACATTGTTCAAAAAGAATGTTTAATTAAAAACAATCTTTTTTTTCTGAAAATAAAATATGAAGATGAAGAATTTACAAGTAGATTATTTTTAAAAGCTAAAAAAACAATTGTAACAAATTCAAAATTTTTCTACAGAAGAGTAAGAGAGGACTCTACTATGCAAAAAAAAAGAACTTTTTCTGACATTTTAGGTTATTTTACAACAATAAAAACATTACAAGAACTTAATTCTAATGAAAATTTTTCATTACAAACTAAAGAATACATTGAAAAGAGAATTATCGGATTTACAAAAACTATAATAGATCTAAAAATTAAATATGATATTAAGTTTTCTTATAACGAAAAAAAAATTTTTAAAAGAAAAATAATGCCACTCATAAAAAAGGATAAGAACTTGAAAAAATATTACTATTTGTATCCAATCGAGTTCTCATTGAGAAAACTAAAAAAAAAAATTCTTCTAAGGAAAACTTTCAAATATGTCTGATATAAAAAAAAATATCGGGAAAGGAATCTTTTATACATTTTTATCAAAGTATAGTAATATCGTAGTCAGTATTATTATTGGAGCTATACTGGCTCATTTACTTACTCCTCAAGAATTCGGAATTGTAGTAATAGTTTCTGTTTTTATTTCCTTTTTTAACTTATTAAGCAATATTGGTATTGGACCAGCAATAGTGCAAATTAAAACTCTTTCCAATTCTGATATTGAGTCAATTTTTTCATTTTCTTTGATTTTAGGAGCTATATTAACTACCATTTTCTTCTTGTCGGCTCCTTTAATAGCTAGCTTTTACAATAATGAAAAATTAATTAGAATCTCCCAATTGATGTCTTTAGCAATTTTTTTTCAAGCATTAAGAATTGTACCACAAGCCCTTCTACTAAAAAAATTACAATTTAGAAATATTGGAATTATTAGTGTCATAGTTCATATTATTAGTGGATCTATAGCAATATTATTGGCCTATTTGGGATATAGCTATTTTGCATTAGTCTTAAATAATATAATTTCTGCTCTTCTAATGTTTACTATATATTTTTATATGACACCAATAAAGCTAACTTTTAAAATTAATTTTTCATCTATACGCAAAATTGCAAAATTTTCAATTTTTCAATTTTTCTTCAATTTCATTAATTATTTTTCAAGGAATACAGATAATCTTTTAATTGGTAAATTTTTCGGTGAAGCAAACCTAGGATTTTACGATAAAGCCTATAAACTTATGATGATGCCTGTGCAAAATCTTACACATGTAATTACACCTGTTCTTCACCCTGTTTTATCAAATTGTCAGGATGATAAAGAAACAATTTATAAAGCTTATTGGAAAATTGTTAAATTACTTGCAAGTATCGGTTTTCCATTATCTGTATTTTTCTTTTACAGTAGCTCAAGTATAATTACAATTTTATATGGCGAGCAATGGATATTGTCTATTCCAATATTCAAGTTATTAGCCCTTACAATTGGAATACAAATAGTTCTTTCCAGTACAGGAGCAATCTTTCAATCAACTAATAGAACCGATCTTATGTTCTATGCTGGTTTAATAGGAGCAATTTTAATGGTAAGTGGTATAAGTTATGGAATATTTATTGAAAAAAATTTAGAAGCTATTGGGATAGGCTTAATTATAGCTTTTGTAATAAATTTCTTATTGGCATTTTACTTGCTAGTAGTTAAATCTTTAGAAAAAAAATATTTTAATTTTATGTCTGTTTTTTTACACCCTTTGTTCACCTCTATTATTATTGCTATTATATTAGGGAGCTTTAATTCTTTTTATAGTGGAAATAAATTTATTACCTTGGTATTAAATTTTATTATTTTCTTACTTATATCTATTTTCTTTTTTTCAATTTCAAAAGAAAATAGACTTATTTTTAAAGAACTATTAGAACTTAAAAAAAAATAAATTAATTCTATGTATAGAATAAACAACTTAAATAAATTCAATTTAATTCGATTATGAATATAAACTCTCATTAAAATTTTAACCCGAACAAATCTATTTAGGAGAAAACAAAATGAAAAAAATAATATTATTGTTAAGTTTACTTTTATCTAATTTTTTATTAGCTCAACCTACAATAATTCAACATCCAGTTAATCAACAAGTTATAGAAGGTAATTCTGTATCATTTAGTATTGTTGCCTCAAGTAGCGATACTATCTTTTATCAATGGTTTAGAAACGGAACTAGTATTAGCGGACAGACAGCAAGTACTTTTACTATCCCTACAGCAAGTCTTAATGATAATGGAGATGAGTTTTATTGTGAAGTTTCTGATACAAGCGAAACGCTTATTTCTGAGACTGCAACTTTAAGTGTTATAGATGCGTCTTCAAGAATTGTAGATAGTCTTAAATTATTATACGTATTTGAGAATCAGTCAGGTAATATTATCTCTGATATTTCTGGAACCAATCCTGCAGAGGATATAACTATTATAACACCTGATAAAGTTGCATGGACTAAATATGGTTTAGAAACATTTAAAGATGCAAATACAAGAAGAGTAACGAAAGGATCTAAAATTATTAATGCCGTCCAAGCAACTAATGAGATTACAATTGAAGCATGGTTCAAACCTGAATATTCCCCTCAACCAAATGGAAGAATTTTATCATTTTCCGTATCAGGAAACTATAGAAATTTCTCCCTAATTCAAAAAGGAAAAAAAATAGAATTGTTATTGAGAACATCTCAATCTGATGAGAACGGAAATCCAGGTTTTATTTCCTCTTCAAATCTTTCGGGAACTCCTGAATTGACTCATTATGTCTTTACAAAAGATAATAATGGTATAGCTAAAATTTATATAAACGGTCAACTTGATACATCTTATTCTAATGTTGGAACACTTGAAGATTGGAGTTCAGACCACTGGTTAGCCATTGGATCGGAACCATTAGGGGGAGCATTTTGGAGAGGGATTCACTATTTATCAGCTGTTTATAACAGAGCCTTAAGCCCTGTAGAAGTTGAACAGAATTTTAATATTAAAAAAACTTTTGACACAAAACCTTTTTTCACAATACATCCTCAAAATGCTAATATAGTTGAAGGAGAATCTGTATTCTTAGATTCTTATGCTGTTTCTGTTTTGCCCACAACATATCAGTGGAGAAAAAATGGCGATAACATTTCTGGAGCAACAGAAAGACAATTAACTATAAATGATGTTAGCTATTCAGACAACGGTTCAATTTATACATGCTTAGCAACCACATCTTCTGGTACCGTTTCAAGTAATTCTGCTACAATTAACGTTACAAGTAAAACAGAAAGAGTTATGAATGGTCTAGTTGCTGAATATAATTTCAAAGATGGCAAAGGAAAAACAATCGAAGATAATATATCTCCAAAGTTAGATATAACAATCTTTGATACAACCGCTGTAAGTTGGAAAAAATATGGAATGGAAATAACTAAACCTACATCAATAAATACAACAAGTTCTGCTAGCAAAATTATATCCGCAATAAAGAACTCTAATGAATTCACATTTGAAGCTTGGATTAAATCAGCTAGTTTGGCACAAAGTAGCCCTTCTAAAATTTTCACAATTTCATCTGATGCAAATAATAGAAATTTCACATTAGGCCAAAATAATGATACTTATGAAATTAATTTGCGTACAACAGAAACTGATGACAATGGAATACCAAATATAAGTAGTACTTCAGGAACAGTCTCGACAGATTTTGATCATATTGTTTTTTCAAGATTTACTAATGGAGAAGTTACACTTTTCATCAATGGTACAGTTAGGATTCAACAAACTATTGGAGGTGATTTAAGTAATTGGAATGACTCCTATCTTCTAGCTTTAGGAAATGAAATTGGTGCTGATGACCATCCGTGGAAAGGATTATTAAATATGATTGCTATTTATGATAGAGCCTTAAACAATGCTGAAGTAAATAGAAATTTTAATTATGGTCCTTATGCTGTGGTTAAAGATCCAACTTCTTTAACAGTTGTAGAAAATAAAATTGGAAAAGTAAAATTAATGTGGACTGACAATTCTAGTAATGAGCTAGGTTTCATAATTGAAAGGGGAATAGGTAACAATCCAACTATTTATAATGTTATTGATACAGTAGCTACAGATTCTAGTTATTATGTAGATAGTAGTGTGGTTGATAACACCCTATATTCATATAGGGTAAAAGCATACAATGCTTTAGGACTATCAGACTACTCTAATGTAGTATCTATCTTAGCTAAAATACATCCTATTATAGCACCAACTAATCTTCAACATATTTTAACAACAACCGGACACCCAAAATTAAGTTGGACTGATAACTCAGATAATGAATTAGGTTTTGTTATTGAGCGTAAAATAAGTGCTATTGGTGCAGAATATTTAATAATTGATTCAACTAATGCTAACATTCAAGAATATACTGATTTTACTGTAGAAGATTCTACTATATATATTTATAAGATTTATGCCTTTAATCAGGATACGCTTTCAACTTATGTTGAATCAGGTCTTGTTGAAGTATTAACTGATATAGAAAATATTGAAGAAATTCCTACTGAATACCAGTTAAATCAGAATTATCCAAACCCTTTCAATCCAACCACAATTATAAGATTTGGATTACCAGAAAATGCAACAGTGTCCTTGGCAATATATAATATTTTGGGACAGCAAGTTAGTAATTTATTATCAAACAAAAGTATGAATGCAGGGTATTACAATTACAAATTTGATGCATTATCATTACCTAGTGGTATATATGTATATAAATTAAATGCAAAAAATAATAAATCAAGTTACAATTTCACAAAAAAAATGTTACTAATTAAATAATAAATATTGTTAAATAACTAGAGAAGACTTTTCTGCTCAGAATGTTAAAAAACCTCAATAAGATGACTTTTATTGGGGTTTTATTTTTAATGGAAAAAAGTATGAAAACTTTGGTTACAGTATTTTCTTATGCCAACTTTTTTTAACTTATTCAATTTGAACAGATTTGGTAAAAGTGATAAATATCATTAAGTTGTAGCTTAAAGTAAAAATTGTATTTGGGTTGTTTACAGTAGATACAATTATTAAATATTTGTTATTAACATCAGAATTCATTAGTGGATTATTGTCCGATAATTTTTATCAAAAAGCAAAAATAATTTACACAGACTGAAAAGTTAGTGCTACAAGGATTTTTTTGTTACAAGATAACTCCAAATCTGTTATTAAAATAAATACTCTTTACATTATTTTTGTATATTTGTGAATATAATGCCGTTGAAGCTCATCTAAGTGAAGAATATAGTTCAAAACACACTAATTTATGAGCTTAAAATAGTAAATTCATAAGCTTAAAATAAAAATGATTGATAATAGAAAACAACAAGTAATTGATTTTGTAAAAACAAATGGACAAAGTTCATCTTTTGAGTTTGCACTAAAGACATATTTTTAGAATGAAAGAAAAACGAGTTGTAAAATCTTGCTATATTATAATGTCTGCATTGTGATGTTGTGTGGCATTAGAAACAATACAAGAAAAACAGAAACATGAGATTTATCTTAAACAAATTTCCCGATGATGAAGAATTTGAGCCAGCAGAAGACTGGACTCCATTAAAAGAATCAACAAGTTTATGGATTGTTCAACTACAATCTCTTCCCTTTATGATTGTTAACTTCAGTTTGGTGATATTTCTTATTAGGTTAATTAGAATCAAATTTGAGCTAAATATAACTACAATGTTAATTTCGTTTCTTGTTTTCATACCAATACATGAATTAATTCATGCTCTTTTCTTTCCGGAAAATATAATGTCTAAAAATGTTTTCTTTGGTTTTACTTTTAAGGGATTTACACCTTTTGCAGCTTATATAGGTGAAATGAAAAGAAGTACATTCATTAAAGTTTTGTTGGCTCCCTTTGTAATTATCACAATTTTAGGATTTATATATTTACTGATTTTTGGAAGGAATGAATTGATAGAACATATAGTTGTATTTAATGCAGTAGGAGCATCTGCAGACTGTTTAGGTGTTTTTTTAATATTAAGGCAAGTACCTAAATCTGCTGTGGTAAGAAATAAGAAAATAAAAACATACTGGAAATACAAATAAATAACGATCATAAAACATTGTATAAATATTAATGTTCCATTAAAATTCTATGAGATATTAAAGGAATTTATTCATTTTTGATTTATTTAAAACTTAGACAACACAACTTTTCTTATATGAATCGTTAATTACAAGCAAATTCAAACTAAAAAATTATCATTTTTTAAGAAAGTTTTATTTAATTCGTAAAAAAATTTACACAGACTGGAAAGTCTGTGCTACGGTAGAAAACTTCATATAAATAAAAATTTTAGTTACAAAAGAACTCTTACATTATTTGTTAAGAGTTCTTTCATAAAGTGCAATATATTCTTTTGCTGAATGCTTCCAAGAATAATCTTTCTTCATACCATTTTGTTGGATTTTTCTCCAAACGGGCTTGTTATGATAATTTTCTATTGCTCTATTAACAGATTGCAATAATACTTTTCCCGAATATTCATAAAAAGAAAATCCATTACCAATATCTTGTCCATATTGATTATACTCATCCCAATCTTGAACAGTATCTGCAAGTCCGCCGGTTTTTCTAACTACGGGAACTGTTCCATACTTAAGAGAATAAATTTGGTTTAATCCACAAGGTTCATAATGAGAAGGCATTAAAAATATATCGGCTCCTGCTTCTATTTGGTGGGCAAGTTCTTCACTATATCCAAAACAAACTCCTATTTTATCTGAGTATCTATTAGCCGCATCTTGGAACATATTTTCATATATATCTTCTCCACTACCAAGTATTACAAATTGAGCATCTAAATTTAACAGCTCATCTAATACATCTCTAATTATATCAAATCCTTTTTGAGTTGCAAAACGACTAACCATACCAATTAACGGTTTTTCTAATTTTTCAGATAAACCCATTTTCTTAAGTAAAGCAGCTTTGTTTTTTAATTTACCTGTCATATCATTAATTGAATAATTATATGGTAAATATTTATCAGTTTCCGGATCCCAAACTGAATAATCAACACCATTTAAAATTCCAAAGAAGTCTTCATGTCGAACCCATAAGTAGCTATCCATTCCTGAGCCATATTCGAATGTTAAAAGCTCTTTAGCATAATTATTACTAACAGTATTTATAGTATCAGAATAAATAATTCCCGCTTTTAAAAAATTAGAATCTCCTTCGTGAGTAAGTATTCCATTATTTTCGTATAGTTCCGGAGGAATTCCAGCTTTTTTATATGATTCAAGTCCAAATCTTCCTTGATAACCAATATTATGAATTGTTAAAACTGTTTTTGTTTTATGAAACAAACTATCCCAAGCATAATTTTCTTTTAGCAATACAGGAATTAAAGCAGCCTGCCAATCATTAACATTAATAATATCAGGACCCCAACCCAAATTTTGCATTACGTGAATTACGGATTTGGAAAACAAAATAAATCTGTCATCTTCATCCCAATCGGCAGTATACATTGTTTTACGATGAAAAAAGTTTGGATAGTGAATAAAGTATACTTCAACATTAGAGTTGGGTAGTTTTCCATAAAAAACATGAACCAAGTGTTCATAACCGCCTGTAGTTACCTTTAGTTCACCAATTAAAGAATCATAATGATGACCATGTTCATGTTCATTAATTTCATAATATTTTGGCATAAAAATTTTTACATCATGACCCAGATTTAATAATTCTTTGGGTAATGATCCTGCTACATCAGCTAAACCACCGGTTTTTGCAAATGGAACTACTTCACTTGAAACATATGCTATTTTCATTTTATTATAAGTTTTAGTTTAACATTCTATTTTTATTCTTATATCAACCGCGTAAAATTTATCTTCAACATCAACAACTAAGGGATTTAAATCTATTTCTGTAATTTCCGGTTTTTCAATCATTAATTTAGCAACTGATTTAATTATACTTTTTAATTTAATTAAATCTACACTTTTTTCCCCTCTAATTCCTTTAAGTATTTTACCAATTTTTGTTTTATTAATTATTTCATCTAAATCATCTTCATCTAAATAAGCTGATTTAATTATTGTATCATCTAAAGCTTCAACATACTTTCCTCCGGAACCAAACATAATAACAGGTCCAAACGAAGGATCTCTAAATCCACCTATTAACAATTCGTGTTTTGTAGTTATAAATGGTTGAATAAAAATTTCTTTAAGTGGAAATCCATTTTTTGAAAAAGATTGTTTTATTTCATCAACTGCATTTATTAATTCATCCTTATTATTAATGTTAAGTTTAACTGCATCTAATTCAGATTTATGAACAATATCTTTACTTAAACCTTTTACCACAATTGGGAAGCTAAAATTATCTTTATTTCTTAGTTCATCAAGAGATAGAATTTCACTTTCAACAATTGGTAAATTATATTTTTTTGATAATTTATTTATTTCAATTTGATCTAAAAATTCAGAATTATTATTTCTAGCTATTTGTTTTACTTCAATCTCAGTTTTTTTATTCTTTTTAGATTTATAATGCAAAATATTTGAGATTACTTCTGAAGGATCTTCGGGATTCCTAAATATTGGTTTTTCATATTTAGAATTTTCCAAATAATCACTCCAAAATTCAGGCAAGGGCATACACACTTGGTAAATTGGTTTTGCAGAAGTTATTGAATTTACAACCTCTATAACTTTCATAGCACTAACCATAATAGGTTCAACAAAAATTGAAATTACCGCATCAACATTTTCATCTTCTGCAACTATTTCATTTACCTTTTTATAGATTTCTGGTGAAGCTCCCGGCAATAAATCAACAGGATTATTTATACTTCCTTCCGGATGAACAACTTCTTTTAACTTTTCTTTAGTTTTATCGGAAAGCTCAACAAGCTGTAACTGTTCTTCTTCAATTTTATCAACAGCTAAAATTGCCGGACCACCTGCATTTGTTACAACAACAACCTTATTACCTTTAGGAAGTGGAAAGTGTTCAAAACCTTTTGCAGTATTGAAAAGTTCATTCAAGTCATTTGCTCTTATAATACCAAATTGTTCAAATAATGAATTTATTATTTTTTCATTATTACTTAAAGCTCCGGTATGGGAAGATGCAGCTTTCATTCCGGCTTCTGTCTTTCCGGATTTTAGTATAATTAACGGCTTTTTATTATTCGAGTTAGTAAAGCTTCTTATAAATTCCAATCCGTTTTCAAAACTTTCCAAGTACATTGTAATTGTTTTTACATTGTTATCTTCAAGCCAATATTCCATTACATCAGTTTCACAAACATCAGCTTTATTACCAATACTAATAAAGTGAGCAAATCTAATATCTGTTTCTCTTAATGAATTTAATATTGCTGCACCTATAGCTCCACTTTGTGAAAGAAATCCAATTCCACCCTTCCTCGGTTTTTCAGCTACAAATGTTGCATTTAGTTTTGTTTCGTTTAAGGTATTAATCAAGCCCATACAATTTGGACCAATCATTCTAATATTATGTTTTTTAAGTTTTTCTAAAAGCTTTTCTTCTCTTTCTTTCCCTTGCTCACCTGTTTCTTTAAATCCTGCAGTAATTAGTACAATCGATTTTACATTTTTTTCAATTACTTCATTAATTGACTCATCTATAAATTTCTTTGGTACAACAATAATTGCAAGATCAATTTCAGTTTTAATATCTAATATTGATGAATAACATTTATACCCAAGTATTTCTTCTGCGTTAGGATTTACAGGTAAGACTTCCCCTGTAAAAGAATATTCTTTTATTGATCTTAATATTTCATAACCAATACTTTTTTCTTTGCTAGATGCCCCAACAACGCATAACGATCTTGGATAAAAAAAGTTTTTCAATTTTTCCTCTAATTATTTTCTGAAATAGAAATTATTTTATCTAACCTAATATTAGAATTATTAATGTATAAAAATTCAGCTTTTTTCTCTGAAAAAACATTTGTAATTATTCCATTTTCAATTTTTTTATTATTTTTTGCATCAAAAAATTCAATTTTAACACTTTTTTTAGAAATAATTAACAATTCTATTCTATCAAAGAAACTACAACTAACTTGTTTATAATCCATTTAAAATCTCAATTTTTCTTATCTAAATTTATAAATAGTACTTTAGTTTAGCATACCAATAGTTTTAGTTATTTTTGATAAAATAAAAAAATTGATAAAGGATTTACAATGAAATTAACATCTATTTTTTCTAAATGCATTTTATTACTAAGTATATTATTTCTTGCAAGCTGCACTTCGGAAAAGAAAAAAGCAGAATTAGTTTTAGTAAACGGAAATGTTGTTACCGTTAATAAACAAAACATTATTGCAGAAGCAATTGCTATTTCTTCTGATACAATTATGGCTATTGGAGATTCACAAAAGATAAACAACTTAGTTGATGATTCTACTTTAGTAATTGATTTAAAAGGCAAGACAGTAATTCCAGGATTTATTGATAGTCATGCACACCTAATTGGAACAGGAAATGCTAAGATAAATCTTAATTTACGTGATGCTAGAAATTGGGACGAAGTAGTTTATTTAGTCGCGACAGCAGCTAGAAAAATTGGGCGGGGAAAATGGATAATTGGTCGAGGATGGCATCAAGAAAAATGGAACCCAACTCCATTAGAAAATGTTAATGGATATCCATTCCACAAAAAATTAAGTGATGCTACACCCGATAATCCCGTTATGCTCGCACACGCTAGTGGACACGCAATATTTGCAAATGCAAAAGCTATGGAATTAGCAAATATAACAAAAGATACTCCTGACCCAAGAGGTGGAAAGATTTTAAGGGGAGATGATGGAAATCCGATTGGAGTATTTATGGAAGAAGCTGAATTATTGATTTCCAAAAAATATAAAGAATACGTTACAAGTAAATCTAAAAAAGAACAACTTGAAGATAAGAAGACTGCAATACGATTGGCTATGGATGAATGCTTATCAAATGGAATTACTACATTACACGATGCCGGAGCTTCTTTTGAAGATATTAAGGTGATTAAAGAAATGGCTGATAGTAATGAATTAAAAATTAGATTATACGAAATGCTGTTGGAAGATTTTTCTAAATTAAAAGATTCTATTAGTTCTTTTAGAACTGTTGGCTATGCAAATAATCATTTAACCGTTCAAGCAATAAAATTATTTATGGATGGAGCACTTGGTTCAAGAGGTGCTTGGTTGCTAATCCCTTATTCAGATAGCCCTGACCAATTTGGATTTAATGTTACAAAAATTTCCGAAATTAAGAATACTGCAAAATTAGCAGCAGAAAATAATTTTCAAATCTGTACCCATGCAATAGGCGATAAAGCAAACCGAATTGCATTAGATATTTATGAAGATATTTTTAACACCTATAATCAAAAAAATAATTATAGATGGAGAATTGAACATGCACAGCATTTAAGCAAAAAAGATATTCCCCGTTTTGCTGAACTTGGTGTAATTGCATCTATGCAAACTATTCACTGTACCTCCGATGCACCTTATGTAAAAAAGAGATTGGGAAAAGGAAGAGCTAAAATAGGAGCTTACGTTTGGAATTCGCTTAAAGAAAATAACGCAATAATTTGTAATGGAACTGATTCACCAGTTGAAAAGATAAATACACTAGATAATTTTTACGCAGCAGTTACTAGAAAAACAAAAGGCGGTAAAGCTTTTTATCCTGATCAAAAAATGAGCAGATTAGATGCATTAAAATCTTATACAATTAACGGAGCCTATGCTGCTTTTGAAGAAAATATTAAAGGTTCGTTAGAAGTAGGAAAGTTGGCTGATTTAGTTGTTCTATCAAAAGATATTTTAACTGTTCCGGCAGAACAAATTTTAAATACAAAAATTTTATATACAATTGTTGGTGGTAAAATACTTTATGAAAAATAATTTTCGCAAAAATACTCTTTCAGAAATTATTAAGAATGAAATAAATGAAGATGCGACTATTATTCAAGAAGTAGAATTTCCATCAAATAATAATCAATATAAGATTTATGTAAAAAGAGAAGATTTGCTTCATCCTAAAATTTCCGGGAACAAATGGAGAAAATTAAAATACAATCTTTTAGAAGCTGATAAACAAAATGTAAATACTCTTTTAACTTTTGGTGGAGCTTATTCTAATCATATTCATGCTACCGCTTATGCAGGAAAAATATTTGGTTTTAATACAATTGGAATTATTAGAGGCGAAGAACATCTACCAATAAATCCAACTCTTTCCGATGCACAAAAATGTGGTATGAAAATTCATTATGTAAATAGAAGTGATTACAGAAAGAAAAGAGACGAAAGTTTTATAAATAGTTTAAGAAATAAATTTGGTGAGTTTTATTTAGTACCGGAAGGAGGTACAAATAATTTAGCAGTTAAAGGATGTACAGAAATTGTAAAAGATATTAATATTAATTTCGATTATATTCTTACCGCTTGTGGCACAGGTGGAACAATTTCCGGAGTTATTGCTGAATTAGATGGAAATAAAAATGTAATTGGTGTGCCGGTATTAAAAGGTGCAGGATTTTTAAATAATGAGATAACGGAATATGTAAAAGCATATTCGGGTAAAACTTATTCAAATTGGAATTTAGCTTTAGATTATCACCATGGTGGATATGCAAAAGTTACAAAAGAATTAGTCTTGTTTATCAAAGAATTTGAAAAGTTAAATAATATTCCATTAGATCCTATTTATACCGGAAAACTTATGTTTGCTTTAAATGACATGATTAAACTAAAACATTTTAGCAAAGGTTCAACTATAATTGTATTACATACCGGTGGTTTGCAGGGAATTAAAGGTATGGAAAACAGAATAAATAAATTGTTATCTTAATAGAATAGTTATTATTAAACTTACTAAGGAATAGAATGATTAAATATTTTAATATAATATTGCTACTTGTCGCTCTAATAAGTAGTAATATTTTCTCACAAAATAATTTACCGCGATTAAGTCCTAAGGCATATGTAGGACAAATGGTTGGATATGTTAACGTTGAAATTAACTACGGTACTCCCGGAGTTAAAGACAGAAAAATATGGGGCGAACTTGTTCCGTATAATAAAATTTGGAGAACAGGTGCAAATGAAGCAACAACAATTGAATTTAGTAAACCAATTTTAATAGAAGGTAACAAAATACCTGCCGGCAAATATTCTTTATTTACAATACCCGGAATAACTGAATGGACAATTATATTAAACAAAGTTGCTGATCAGTGGGGAACTTATAAATATAATAAAGAAGAAGACTTAATTAGATTTAAAGTAAAACCTATAAAAAATGAACACCAAGAAAGATTAAATTTTAGCATAGAGTATGTTGATTCTTACAAAGCTAATATAATATTTAAATGGGAAAAAATAGAACTAATAATTGGTTTAGACTCTAAGATATTAAAATAGAAAGTATATAATGAAAAATTTTGAAATTCCGAATTATTATAGAAGCTCTTTAATTCAAAAAATTAAAGGAATAAGAAGAGCCAGAGATCATTATAAAAAAGATTTCTCGCCTACCATTTTAGATTTTGGTTCTGTTAAAATATATTTGGCAAGACACTTTGGTTTTTGTTATGGTGTAGAAAATGCAATAGAAATAGCTTATAGAACTATATTAGAAAATTCTGATAAACGAATTTTTCTATTAAGTGAAATGATTCACAATCCCGGTGTTAATACCGATCTACAAGAAAATGGCATTCAATTTATTCTTGATTCACATGGAAATCAAATAATTGATTGGGATGAAATAAACTCAGATGATATTGTAATAATACCTGCATTTGGTACAACGCTTGAAACAGAAAAAATATTGAAGCAAAGAAATATTGACACACTAAAATATAATACAACATGTCCCTTTGTAGAAAAGGTTTGGAAGAAATCTTACGTCTTAGGAAAAGAAGACTATACAGTTATTATTCATGGTAAAGCCAAACACGAAGAAACAAAAGCAACATTCTCTCATGCAAAAGAAAAGGCTACTAGCGTAATTGTTCGAGATTTAAAAGAAACTAAAACTCTTTGCAATATAATTTTAGGAAAAATTCCTAAAGAAAACTTTTATGATTTATTTAAAGGAAAATATTCAAAAGGGTTTGATGTAAATAAAGATCTATCCAAAATTGGAGTGGTTAATCAAACTACCATGCTTGCTACCGAAACACAAGAAATAGCTGATTGTCTTAAAACAACATTATCCCAAAAGTATGGAATTGAAAATATAGAAAATCATTTTGCCGATACTAAAGATACTCTATGCTATGCAACAAATGACAATCAACAAGCTACAATAGAATTATTAAAAGAAGATGTAGACTTAGCAATTGTCGTTGGCGGATATAACAGTTCTAATACTTCACATATAGTTGAATTATTAGAAGAAAAATTTCCGACCTACTTTATTTCTGATCAAACTAAATTACTTGACAAAAATAAAATTAAACATTTTAATACTTCTAAAAAGCTTGAAATAATTTCTAATAATTTCTTATCAACTAAAGAATCGCTAAAAATTATTATTACTAGTGGAGCTTCTTGTCCCGATGCAGTTGTTGAGGCTGTTATAAGAAAACTTCTTTCATACTTTTCTAAAATAAAAAATTATGAAGAAGTTCTTGAAACAATTTAAATAAAAAAAAGGAGGCTGAAAAATAATTTGTGTAAATGAAATTTTTTATTGATTAAAACTTCTCAAATCTGTCGTTAAAATAAATAGAAAAATGGGATAAAACAATAGCCCAATTTCTAATTGGTTTTGTCCATTTTTTTGATAAATCTCTGTAAGCCAAAAATAACATTTTCTTTAGT
>PDWI01002346.1_pt1 | contig 28543 bp, 27 predicted proteins | sample 1430891 | NCBI WGS metagenome assembly PDWI01 (sample SAMN01162508, study PRJNA174530) | Oral metagenome, whole genome shotgun sequencing project. | biome: Marine environment; feature: Marine mammal; material: Swab sample of the gingival sulcus; isolation source: swab sample of gingival sulcus... | reverse complement strand
GATATGGCAAATATGGTGGATATGCTCATAAAAGCAAAAAAAATGGGTGTAAAAATAGACATCGACGAACTTAAAAACTTTGAAAAATCAGGCATTAATTTAGATAAAATAATAGAAGCAAAAAAACTTATAAGTAACTCTAAATTAAGTATTTCTAATGAAAATCTTGAACTATACTCGTATTCAAAAAATTCGATAGAGGCAGTAATTGAAATATTACTCAAATCGCAAGAAACCAAAACAGAGTTAAATCTGCAAGGATTACTTGGCGAAAACCTGAGTGACAAGCAGTTAGTACATGTAACAAACGCAATTATAATTCTCCACAAAAACAAGCAATATACAGCTCCTTCAAATGAGCAATCATCTCAAAATCAATACTCTATATCACAAGGGGAATTAATAAAATTAACAAGAAAAGGCATAGATTTAGAGAAATATACATCGGCAATCATCACTGCAAAAAAGGAAAAAATCCAAATCAGCAAAGATGACCTAAACTCGCTTCTCGTAATTCACAATGACCCCGAACAACTCATCAGAACGCTTTTAATCGCTCAAAAAAATAATATCGAAATCAGCCACGACGAAATCATAAAGCAAAAAACCGAAGGCATAAACACCTATAAAATAATAACAAACATCGTAAAAGCGAAACAAGCGGGCATAACCATAACTACCGAAGAAATAATAGAATACGCCAAAATCAACCCCGACATCGACAACTTCATAATAGCCCTGATAAAGGACAAAGAGCAACAACTTGGCATTGGCAAAAAAGAGCTTGAAGAGGTCGCAATGACCAACATAAACCTAAATCAGTACATCAAAACCATCGAGATAATAAAAAGCAACCCAAGCCTAAACCTCACCGCAAACCAAATCAAAAGGCATTACGCCAAACAAGGCAATCCTTTGCAATGTCTATCGGCTTTTAAAACAGCACAAAAGAACAACATCAATATTTCTATAAACCAAATTTTGCAATTAGACTTAAACCCACAAAATGATGTAAATCAAATAATTAAATGGGCAATCACACCGCACGAAATAGAGGTAAAATCAAAGCCCATAATAACTAAGCACGGAGTGCAAGTAACCCCAAAAACCAAAGCTCTTGTAAAAGGAAATATTGAAAATTACAAATCCGGATTAAGCGAAAAAACTATAATTCAGCGAATAAACAACGCCTTGATAAAACAATTTTCAACATATCACGACCATCACGAAATTCTGCAAAATCTCAAAAAAATATCAGAAGATGTAAAGACTCAATTAGACGGAAAAATGCCAATTCCTAAAAATCAAGGTAGCAATAAATTCCAAATAGAAGACCAGATACAAGCCTACAATCAAGAGCAAATCAACCTAAACAAAAACAGTGAATATCAGATACTTGACATCAATATATACGACCTTGAAATAGGGCATGACAGTTTGGCTGAACACAACATACATCACGCCGAACACCTTAAACATATGACCCAAATTAAAACCCAAGAGACACTAATAAAAGCCAAAGCCAAAGAGGCGGAAGCCAAAATAGAATACCTAAAAGCAAAGGCAAAACTACAAGAAGGAATGGCAACGGGCTTCAAAAACGGCAACCTCAAATATTCCGACTATCTAAAAACTAAAATACTTTTCGACGAACCCAAAAAACAACATCATCACGACAGCCATCATGAAGAGCATCACGATGAGCATCATGGCGAACATCACGACTCGCACAACGAGCATCACGACGGACACAACCAACACCATTAAAAACAGAAACAACGAAAAATGAACATTAAACTCAAAATAGCAATAATATTCATATTTTTAACTGCAATAATAAGCTGTACCGACAACGAACTTAAAAATACGCCGGGAAGTCAAATCGACAATATCGAAGAACTCCAAACCGGCAACGACAATCAGCAAAGCAACAGCTCCGCAAATCAATACCAACCAATATCAAGGCAAAATACTCAGCCTGAAACAGTTGGCAATGGATTTGTGATAACAATGATGTCGTTTGTAATATTTTTTGGACTTATAACCACCTTCTTTTTCTGGTATTTTGTCCCCCTCAACCTCTGGTACGAAGCAAGGCTCTCGGGCATAACTCCCGGCTGGTGGAACATGACAAAAATGCGACTGCAAGGTATTCCGCAACAAAAAATAATCAACACGCTGATACTCGCAAAGAACGCCGGGCTTGACATCCTCACAAAAGATATGATGGAGAAATACCTCGCAGGCGTAGACGTGGAAATAGTAACCAAAACCGCCATAAGAGCTGCCAACACAGGCATAACCGTATCGTATAACGAACTCGCATCGCAATATCTCGCCAAAGTGGATGTTGAAACAATAATGCACGCCTTAATCACCGCCAGAAATGCCGAGATTGAAGTTGGTCTTAAAGAACTCGCAGGCTACTACCTTGCTAATGTGGACGTTATAACAGTTGTAGAAGCCTTAATTACAGCACATAACGCAGGCTACGACGTATTCACCCTGAAAGACCTGAAAGAACATTACCTTGCCAATGGCGACGTAACCAAAACCGTAGACGCATTCATCGCAGCCAAAGAAGCAAACTTTAAAGACGTAACATTCAAGCATATAGCCGCCATCGACCTCGCAGGACTCGACGTAACCAAAACCGTACACTCCGCCGTACACCCCATAGTCCTCGAAACCCCCACCGTAACGGGCGTTGCCTTAGACGGAGTGCAACTTCACATGAAGCTCAAACTAACTCTGCGAACGAACCTTACCAACGTAATAGGCGGTGCAACAGAGCAAACCGTGCTTGCAAAAGTAGACGAAGCACTATCCACCGAAATAGGACACTCCCTAACCCACTTCGACGTTCTGAAAAACCCATTCAAACTCGCCGATATTGTGGAAAACAAAAAATTAGGAACAGGAACGGCATTCACAATCCTCTCAATAGACGTATCGGAAGTAACTGTGGGTGAAGACCTTCACGCCGAACTTCAAGCCGTAAGAGCAAAGGCAGATTCCGAAACCGCCAAAGCAAGATTAATAAGAGCCGAAGAAAGCGTAAAACGCTCAATGGCATCAGCATTCACCGACGGAAGCCTCACAATAGACAAATACCACCACATGATGAACATCGAAGCCGATACCGAAATGAGAAAAAAATTAGGCGAAGCACAAATTCCGCATCATGAAGAAGAAAACGAAGAACATCACGGCGACAAGCATAACCACCACGAGGAAAATCACTCGCCACACGACGACCATAATAACAACGAACACAGCCACGACGAACATCAAGAATAACAAAATAAATGACAAAAATTTGTATATAAGCTAAAACGGCACTTATTTTGCAACACCTTAAATATATTATAATAAATATTTATAATATATTCAATTTAGTTATAATAAACAACAATGAAAACACGTTTCAAATAAAACGTCCTAACCAAAAAAAAGAAAAAATGGGAAATAAAATATATACATTTGCCTTAATAAGTATATTAATAGTAAGCTCATACACCACACAAGCTCAAATCTCACACTATTCCCAATTCTACACCACCCCATTGTTCATAGGTCCCTCATTTGCAGGGCTTACCGGCGGAAGTAGAGTGGCACTAAACTGGCGAGACCAATGGCCGGCAGTACCCGGAACATTCACAACATATTCCGCAACATTCGACCACTACTTTCCAAGAGCAAAAAGCGGATTAGGTGCATTAGTATACAGAGACAAAGCAGGCTCCGGAAATTTAGCTCTAACCGAAACAGGACTACAATATTCCTACAAACTTAAAATAGGTGAAAAAAGAGGTAACTCAAACAATGAGTGGTTCTTACAACCCGGTATATACTTCAAATACTCGCAAAGAACTATCGACTTCTACAAACTAACATTCGGCGATATGATACGATACGACGGAGCAACAGTATCTTCAACAACCGAAAATCCACCCCTTCCAAAAAAAGGATACCTCGACTTTGCCACATCACTTCTCGGATACACCGACAAATATTGGGCAGGTGTTACAGTAGACCATCTTCTACGCCCCGACCAATCGCTAACCCTTGAAGGCAAAAGTAAACTTCCTCTAAAAATATCAGCATACGGAGGTATAAAAATATTACTTTCCAAAAGAAGAAACCGATTTACACAATACGGACGAACTCCCGAAAGTCTAACATTCACAACACATTACAGATACCAAAACGGATACGACCAGCTCGACGTTGGAGCATATTGGAGCAGAGACCCAATAATACTCGGAGCATGGTTCAGGGGAATGCCAGTATTAGACAAAATGAATGGCGGATACCAAAACATCGACGCAATCATAGTGCTACTCGGATACAGCATAACCAAAAATCTTAGAATAGGATACAGCTATGACATCACAATTTCCAAACTATTAGGAAACACAGGCGGTGCTCACGAAATATCATTAGTATACGAATTTAGGAAAAACTTCTCTGACCTCAGACCAAGACACGGTGTAATACCATGTCCCTCATTCTAAAACACTTAACACATAAGCTATGGCACTATCTGAATGGTGGAACACCTTAACATTAATACAAAAAGTATATTGGTGGATAGCAATCCCCTCAACACTCATATTCACAATCCAGCTCATAATCTCAATCGTAGGCATAGGCGGAGATGACATGGATTTAGACTCCGACACCGACCTCGACGTAGGCGACCACGGAGGAATGAACATATTTTCAGTTCGGACAATACTCTCATTCCTAATGTTTTTCAGCTGGACGGGCATAATTGCAATCGACAAAGGCATGACAGCATGGTGGGCAATCAGCCTAATATCATTCTGCGTAGGTTCGATAATGATGCTACTTACGGCATGGATTTTCTGGACACTTCTCAAACTGCAATATTCAGGCAACGTAAAAATACACGATGCTATCGGCGAAACCGCCGAAGTATACCTCACAATACCCGCAAAAAAATCAGCACCCGGCAAAATCCAAGTTGCACTATCGGGCGGATTAAGAACCCTCGACGCTGTAACCGAAGATTTGGAAGACATAAAATCAGGCTCATTTGTAGAGGTAATAGACATAGTAAACGACATATTGGTAGTAACCCGAAAAAGATAACTAAACAACTCAGCAAGAATCAATTAAATTTATAAATTAAATAAAAGCAATATGGAGAACATGATTATAATTAGTGTAGTAATTGTACTCTTTTTAGTGTCAATATTTACATTCTTGGTAAAAAGGTACAAAAGATGTCCTTCCGACAGGATATTAGTAGTTTTCGGAAAAATAGGAGGCAAAAAAGCAACCGCAAAATGCGTACACGGCGGTGCCGCATTCGTAATTCCCATAATTCAAGATTATCAATACCTCGACCTCACCCCAATACCCATTGAGGTAGGATTGGAAAACGCATTAAGCCGTCAGAACATTCGTGTAAACGTACCCTCTCGATTTATGGTGGGAATATCAACCGAGGAAGCCGTAATGGGCAACGCAGCCGAGCGACTTTTAGGTCTTACACAGTCGGAAATACGCCACTTGGCAGCCGATATTATTTTCGGTCAATTACGTGTTGTGATAGCAACAATGGACATTGAAGAGATTAATGCCGACCGCGAAAAATTCTTAACCAACGTATCGGCAAGTGTTGAGCATGAGCTACGCAAAATAGGGTTGAAACTGATAAACGTAAACGTAACCGACATCACCGACAACGACGGATACATCGAGGCTTTGGGTAAAGAAGCTACTGCTCACGCAGTTAATGATGCTAAAAGATCAGTTGCAGAGAAAAACAGAGACGGTGAAATTGGTAAAGCAAACGCCGAACGTGAACAACGTATTCAAATAGCTGCCGCAAACGCAAAAGCAGTAAACGGAGAAAACCAAGCTAAGATAGACATTGCAAAATCAAATGCACAAAGACGCGAGCAAGAAGCCTTGGCAACCAAAATAGCAGTGAGTGCCGAAAAAATAAATCAAGCACAAGCATTGGGAGAAGCCTATGAGGCTGAGCGACTTGCAGAGATAAAACGTGCAGAAAGAGAAAAAGCAACTCAACAAGCCAACATAATTGTACCGGCAGAAATTCAAAAAGAGAAAATAAAAATAGACGCAAGTGCCGAAGCTGAAAAAGTAAAAATAGAAGCACGCGGTGAAGCAGATGCGTTATTAATGAGCTTGAAAGCCAACGCCGAAGGTAACTTAGAAATATTGGCAAAACAAGGAGAAGGTTTCAAAAAATTGGTTGATGCAGCATCAGGCAACGCACGCGAAGCAGTGCTAATGATGATTGCTGACAAACTTCCTGAACTTGTTAAAACTCAGGTTGATGCAATCAAAAATATATCTATCGACAAAGTTACTGTTTGGGAAAACGGCAACAGCGAAGGTGGCACTTCTACCGCCAACTTTATGAAAGGTATGATGGGTGCAGTTCCTCCTTTGGAAGATTTATTCAAATTAGCCGGTATGGAACTTCCTTCTTATCTTAAAGGAAATCAGCAAACTCAAAATAATAACATCAATGTTTCAGAAGCACAAGTAGTGGAAGTTGATGCAACAAAAGAATAATTTTTTCATTAGTAATTAATTTTTAATTGAAACAAACTGCTAAGTTTTTACAGCTTGGCAGTTGTTTTTTTGTCATACTACTATATAAAACATTTATAATCAACGAAGTATAGACGCAATTAATTGCGTCTATACTTTGCTAAGTATGTGCTTGTAGAGACGTGCTAATAGCGCGTCTCTACAAGTGTATAATTGTTTAATTATCAAACAGATAGAACTAAAGTAGAGATGCAATGCATTGCATCTCTACAAAAAAATAAAAAAGTCTTTTCAATCTCCCTATCCCTCTTCTCCAAGAGGGAATTTTCACATAACAAAAATATAAACACTCTAACAATAAATCTATACATGATTTATTATCAGCCTTTTAAAACATTCAATTCTTAATTTTAAAAGCCATTTTTTGAATGCCTGCCTTCACCTCCTCCATGAGCCAAAGAGGCGTGGATGTTGCACCGCATATCCCTACCGATTGGGCATTCTCAATCATGCTTGCATCCAAATCGTCCATATCCGAGATGAAGTAACTTTGTTCGTTCATTTGTTTGCAAACTTTGTAAAGAGCCTTACCGTTTGAGCTTTTTTTACCGCTCACAAATATCACAACATCATTTTTAAGGGCGAAGTCTCTAAGTTTTTTGTCACGTCCCGACACCTGCCTGCATATTGAATCTTGGGTTATCAAATTTTGGTCGATGTCTTTGCCCGCCTTTTGTATCCTATTTCGGATTTCGTAAATTATCTCGGCATACTCTTGTAAGTTCATGGTAGTCTGCGAGTAAAGATGTATGGGGCGAGTGTAATCGATATTGTCTAAATCTTTATGATTGGAAATTACAATGCCTTTCCCGTCTGTTTGCCCCAGCAGTCCGACTACCTCGGCATGATTTTTCTTGCCATATATCACCGATTGCCCTTGGTCTTTTGTGGCGATGTCGGCACCTTTTTTCACTTTCTTTTGAAGTCGCAACACAACGGGACAAGTTGCATCAATTATTTTGACATTGTTCCTCTTCGCCGTCTGATAAGTTTCGGGAGGTTCGCCGTGAGCTCTTATAAGTACGGTTGTGTTTTTGAGTTTTTTGAATTGTTCGTGGCTTATCGTTACCAATCCTAAATTGGCAAGTCGCTCAACTTCCTTACTGTTATGCACGATGTCGCCCAAGCAATAAAGGGTATCTTGATGTTCCAAAATTTCTTCCACACGCCTCACTGCCGAGACTACACCGAAGCAAAATCCCGAATTTTTGTCGATAGTTATTTTCATTATGGTTTAAGCCTTATATTTTAGAACCGCAATAACCGCATTGGTCGGCTTTCCCAACTTCCATTTTGCTTGTTGCTCCACAACTTTTGCATTTTACGGTGGTGGTTTGCACTGTTGGGTCTAAATCATCAACTTTTTTGGATACAACTAACAAATTTTTGTCATAATCAATATGTGCGTATGGGAAGTATTTTTGTTTTATCAATAGTTCTAAATTGGCGTGAAGTTCTGATTCTTCGATGTTTAAGATTTTAGCAAATTGGGTCAAATCTCTTTTTTCCATAGTTGAGAGTATCTGAACATATTTTTTAAACATTTTGAGAGTTCTTCGTTTTTTTCGTCCTAATTGCCAAAAATATAGACCTACGCCTAAAAAGACAAACAATATTACTATTGCATATACAATATCCGGGTCGTCGTCTATGGTAAAGCTAATGAGTAGGAATAAAGCTGAGAGTACCGCAACTATCATCCCTAAGGTGCGATATACTAACTGTTGGGCATTTTCTACTAATACTTTTACTTTCATTTGTTTATATTTTAGTTTAATTTTTCGATTAAATCAAGTACTATTTGCATTTGCTCATCTTGGTTTATATTGGTATTATCTAACACGTATGCGTCTTCGGCTTTTCTAAGTGGGGCTAATTTTCGCGTACTGTCCAACTTATCGCGTTTTTCCAAATTACGAAGCACTTCGTTATAGGTTATATCTATGCCATGCTCCAAAAATTCTTTATATCTTCTATCTGCTCTAACCTCCAAATCGGCTGTAAGATAGAGCTTTAACTCGGCATTAGGGAAGATATTTGTTCCAATGTCGCGTCCTTCCATTACTATACCTTTTTCTTTGCCCATTTCTTTTTGGGCATCTGCCATGGCGTAACGCACAAAGTCAAAACTTGCCACCAAGCTCACAAACTTATTTACTATGTTGGTTCTGATTTTGTCTTCCACAAATTTGCCGTTCAACACTCGCACTGTTTCGGAAGTTGCCTCATCAACCACAAATTCTATATTGATTTTCTTTTCCGCAAGAGCATTTCTTAATCCTTTAATATCAACGCTTTCCCTCGTAATAGCACCTTCTACTTGGCGTGTTATAAGCTCATTTTCAATAGCATACAAAGTAATACAGCGATACATTGCACCTGTATCAATGTGTTTATAACCTAATTTTTTTGCTAACCCTTTTGATAATGTTGTTTTTCCACAAGCCGAATGTCCATCGATTGCAATTATATATTTTTTCATCGTTGCTTTAATTTTAAAATATTTTTCATCCGCCAAATTACACAAAAATTTACAATTATCAAAATTGAGTTATGCCAATTAGGCTTTATTTTCACAATTAAAAATCCCCTACCCTGCGTCCTGCATTGACAAAAGTTCCTTGGCATTTTTCACTGCCGCCTCAGTAATTTTTTGTCCACTAAGCATCTTAGCTATCTGATTTACACGCTCTTGCGATGTAAGTTTTTTCATATCAGTTTTAGCTCCGGTGTCGGTATCGGTTTTAAATACGATATATTGATGGTCAGCTTTAGCGGCAATTTGGGGCAAGTGAGTGATGTCTATCACTTGTATTTTTTGCGACATTTGCTTCATAATATTGCCTGCCTTATCCGCAATATCGCCGGATATGCCCGTGTCGATTTCATCGAAAATTATAGTGGGCAACTTCACCGACTTGGCTATTATCGCCTTCAAACTCAGCATCAACCGTGAGATTTCGCCCCCCGATGCCACCTTGGCAATATTGTTTAAGGTATTGTTTTTATTACCTGCAAACATAAACTCCACAGCATCTAAACCTGTGTTAATCAAGTCATTAAGTTGGTCTATTTTGATACTGAATATTGCATTTGGCATGCCCAATTTTTCCAATAATTTTTGCACTTCCGTTTGTAATTTCGACGCTCCGCTCTTTCTGCTTTCGTGCAAAATGTTGGCTTGCTCAATGAGGCTCGTTTTGATTTTATCTATCTCTGTTTTAAGGTCTTGGATGTTATCATCGTAAGAAGCTATTTCAGATAATTTTGTTTCAAGATTTTGCTTCAACTCAATAAGTTCCTCCACCGAATTTACCTGATGTTTTTTTTGCAAACTATATATAAGGTGTAGCCTTTCGTTCACGGCATTTGCCTCCTCCGGGTTGTACTCTATCTCCTCTGCTTGGGTTTCCAGCTCGCTCGCAATGTCATTAAGTTCAATTTCGCAAGTCTTAATTCGCTCTTTGTAAGTCCCCGCCTCAGACATAATTTTTTCGATATTCCGAAGAGCATTCAGCGTGTTTATCAACTGATGAATAGCACTTAAATCGTCGCCGGTGATGCTTTGATAAGCCTCTTGATACGCCGATTTTATATCAACGGCATTCTCCAAAAACTTGGATTTTTGCTCCAATTCTTGTTGCTCGTCGGCTTGCAATTTTGCCTTTTCAAGCTCGTTAAAATTATGTTGCCAATATTCGTATTCCGCTAATCTTGTCTTTTTTTGCTGTGTTAAATCCTCTAATTGCTTTTGCTTTTCTTGAAAAATTTTAAATAATGCCTTATAATTTTTAAGGTTATTTTTAGCAAAAACATCTAATGTTTTAAGATGATATTTAGGGTCTCGAAGTTCATTATTTTGATTTTGCGAATGTATATCCATAATCTTTAACCCTATCTTTTTCAACAGGTTAAGGCTTACAGGAATATCATTGATGAAAGCACGTGAACGCCCTTGCGTTGAGATTTCTCTTCGCATTATGCAACTGTCGAAATAGTCGAGTTCCTCCTGAATGAAAGTTTTTTCAAGGTCAAACTCGGCAATGTCGAATATTGCTTCAACCACGCATTTTTCATTTTGCTCTTTCAAGGCAGATTTATCGGCACGATTTCCGAGCAACAAGCCCAATGCTCCGAGCAAGATTGATTTTCCGGCACCGGTCTCACCCGTTATCACGGAAAATCCGGTTTGAAAATCAATTTTCAAACTTTGAATTATTGCGTAATTTTTTATCGTAAGTGTTTGTAGCACTTTTTTATTTTTTATGGATTTAAGTTTGCAAAGTTAAATTTTTTTTCAAGATTTCGGATTTTCTTATCTAAAAATTGTTCAACCGGCGAGGTATTATTTCCTGCAATTTTGCTATGGCTTCGTCGATTGAAACATCTAAATTTGTCTCTTTTTTCACCGAAGTTGCCTTTTTATTTGTAAAGCCACAAGGGTTTATGTGATTGAAATAATCCAGATTTGTAGTTAGGTTTAAGGCAAATCCGTGCATCGTAATTCCTTGACTTATCTTAACTCCGATGGCACATATCTTACGTTCATTGGGAGTGTTTGTATCTATCCAAACGCCTGCTGCACTGTCGTTTATCTGCCCTTTTATACCATACTCTGCCACAAATTCTATAACCGATTTTTCGAGTATCTCGATGTACTTTTTCACACCAATATTAAACTGATGCAAGTCGATTATCGGGTAACAAACCAGCTGTCCGGGACCATGATAAGTGATGTCGCCTCCACGATTTGTTTGGAAGTATTCGGCATTAATTTTTTTGAGAAATGCCTCCGAAATAAGGAGGTTGTTTTGGTCGCCACTCTTGCCGATTGTGTAAACGTGAGGATGCTGACACCATATTATATCGTTCGTTATTTCTTGCTTATTAGTCTTTTGTCGGATTTTCTCGGTTTGAATTTTGGTTTGTAATTCAAATGCGTCTTTGTATGATATTATATTTTTATTTATGAAATTTATTTCGGGCATATTTTGTTGTGTTTTAAGATTATACGTGTTTCTCGGCTCGGTAGGAAGAGCGAACTAAGGGGTTGCTTTCTACATGTTGAAAGCCTTTTGCCAGCCCCAGCTGTCGCCATTGCTCGAAGGTTTCGGGGGTTATGTATTCCAGCACCGGGATGTGTTTCGGCGTGGGTTGTAAATACTGCCCGATGGTTATGACTTTGCAATTTACCTTACGGAGGTCGTCCATCACTTGGATTACCTCTTCGGCAGTTTCGCCAAGCCCAACCATTATTCCCGATTTTGATTTTACGCCCTTGTCGGCAATTATTCGCAAGACTTCCAAACTGCGATGATATTTGGCTTTGCTTCTGACCTTATTACTAAGGCGTTCAACGGTTTCCAAGTTGTGCGACACAACCTCCTGTCCTGCGGTTGCCACTTGCTCAACCAAATCAGGCTTTCCGTCGAAGTCAGGAATAAGGGTTTCGATGGTGGTGTTGGGAGTGAGTTTTTTGATTTCCTTGACGGTTTGAATCCAATGCGAAGCACCCAAATCAGGGAGGTCATCGCGGTCTACCGATGTTAAAACAACGTGTTTGAGGTTCAAAATTTTTACCGTTCGTGCAATTTTTATGGGTTCATTTGCATCGGGCGGAAGGGGTTTGCCCGTTTTTACGGCACAGAATTTACAGGCACGTGTGCAAATATTGCCAAGTATCATAAGAGTTGCCGTTCCTCTGTCCCAGCATTCGCCCATGTTGGGGCATTTTCCGCTTGTGCAAATTGTGTTTAGCTGTTTATTTCTAATGGTCTGATTTACAGTCCTAAATTTACTGCTTTGCGGTAGTTTGATTTTCAGCCAATCGGGTTTTATACGTGTATTTTGTTTTTTGGATGTGTTCATCGGTTAATGACTTTGATTTTTCTATAATTATTTTTGTTAAAAACCTAATGAGTTTTGTATCTTGATTTTATCTATCGGATTTATGCCTTTGAGGTCGTCGATAATTAGGGTTTGTTGCATCTCCGGCGTTCTTTCTTCTTTGGGGGTGTTTGCCATTCGGAGGTTTTGACGGCGGATTGCTTGGTCGGTCAATTTGCGTATTACTCTGGCATTGGCAAAGGATTTATCACGTTTTGTATATATCTCATTTATAACACCTTGTATATATTCAGTAGCCTCATCAGTCATGTAAAGGTCTTGCTTTTTGAGCATTGATTTTGCTATTACCATGAGCGTTTTGGGTTTGTAATCGTGGAAGTGTATCACTTTGTCGAACCTTGATTTTAAACCGGGATTTGTTTTCAAAAACTGCGTCATTTCGTTGGGATAGCCGGCAACTATTATTGCGAATTTGCCTCTGTTGTCTTCCATTTCTTTCAAGATAATGTCGATTGCCTCATTGCCGTAATCTTTTGAGTCGTTGCTTTGAGTTAGCGAATACGCTTCGTCGATAAACAATATTCCGCCCATCGCTTTTTGTATCACTTCCTTGGTTTTAATGGCGGTCTGCCCGACAAAGCCTGCGACCAAAGCATCTCGCCCAACCTCTACTAAATGCCCGCGTTCCAAAATTCCAAGCGACTTGTAGATTTTGCCCATTATGCGTGCGATTGTGGTTTTGCCTGTGCCGGGATTACCGGTAAATACCGTATGTATCGACAATTTATTAAGGGAGTTTTTGCCCAATTCATTGTAATATTGGGTTAGTTTCACAAGCTCGTTTATCTCTGTTTTGATTTCTTCGAGACCTGTTAAACTGTTGAGTTCCGCAAGGGCTTCTTTTAGCAATTTGGTGTCTTGCGATATTGCCACAGGTTCTTTTTTGACTTCTTTGCTTATGTTGATTTCGTCAATATCAGCCACTGTGATTTGCGACAATTCTTCTTTTGTAAGGTTCTTAATATCAGGATTTTTCATCAATCTTATACCCATATTCATTTTTGCCTCATTGACTATTGATATTGCAAAACGGGCATTTCCGAAGGTATTATCACGGTTGCGATATTCCTCTGTGATGATTTTTGCCAGCTTATTTTTTGCCTCTTTTGAAAGGTTTAAATTTTGATTTAAAGCGTTGGATTCGGCTATTCTGAGAAGCTCGTCAGGGGTGTAATCCTCGAAATGGAAGAAGTGATTTATTCTGGATTTTAACCCCGGATTGCTGTTTATCATTTGCATTGTTTCGTTGGGGTAGCCGGCGAACATGATGGCTATATCGTTGTTCTTTTTCTCCATTTCTTTTATCAAAATTTCGATTGCCTCTTTGCCGTAATCTTCGGCGGATTTACGATACAGCGTGTATGCCTCGTCGATAAATAGTATTCCGCCTTGTGCTTTTTTGATTGCCTCTTTGGTGGCAGGGGCGGTTTGCCCGATAAATTCGCCGATGAGGTCGCTGCGGTCTACCTCATGGACATGACCGTTTGAGAGCAAGCCTTTTTTGTGGTATATCTCGCCTAACATCTTGACTATGGTGGTTTTACCTGTTCCGGGATTTCCCGTAAATACCGAGTGTAGCGATATTGATGTGTCTTCTTGTATGCCTTTGTTTCGGCGTATGTTTAGGAAATCGATATAATCTACATGCCCTCTGATTTGCTTTTTCATGCTTTCCAAACCTATCAGCTTGTTGAGTTTGGCGAGTATATCGTCGATGCTTTGTGGTTCGATTTGCGATTGATTTGCTTGCGAGTTCAGCTCAATTTCTTCCGATGCAACTTTGAATTTTTCGTGGGCTATTATCTGCTCCATGAATTTTAGTTTTACGGAGTACGAGTCTTTGCTCCAAGTGCCGACTTGGTCGTTTCCCCACCCTTTATATAAGGTGTATACCGTTCCTTTTTCGTTTTCTTCGATACGTTTGGTTTTTGAAATATGGGTTTTTAATTGCCCCGATTCGTGGAAAACGTCTATAAACATTTCAAGGAAGAAGGGTTCATCTGTTAGTATTTCTATATTGATTTCAAACCAAACATATCGGGTTTTGTCGCCATTGAATTGAGAAAGGTATTTAAACGGTTCGGGTTTGTCTAACTCAAAATTTCCTTCTAACATCTTCAAAGACAAAAGTTTGAAATATGGGTTTTGTTCTTCTGTTACTAAGTCAATATCATTGACAAAGAATTTGGTTGAGCCTATAAGATTGTCGTTCACGTAGGCTTCGAGAATGTATTTGCCTTTTTGCCAAACCTCGCCGGGTGTGGGCGACCCCCATCCATTGTTTACTTCTACAACGTTTAGGGTTTTGTCAATGGTCATAATTTTATCAAGACTACAAATCAAGATTTTGTCTGTATTTGTAATTTTATAGCTTTTTATTTTTATCTTGGCTTCCCAATTTTCTTCGTCAAACAGCTTGTTGTAAAACGATAAATGAAATCTGAGATATGTTATTTCGGAACGTTCAAAAACTTTCCTGTATGCAACCGCAGGGTTGTAGATGCTGTCATTAGAGAGGTAGGTTGTAAGCGTTTTGAGCTTATATGGGTTTCCGTATTTATATTCAAAATTCATTTTATTTCGTTTAATTTTCAAAAAAATCAATATTAAATATTTTTAAAAAAGTACCCAAATTTATTTCAAATAAAATATTTAATAATCTAAAACGTTTTTCAATTATGAAACAATTTGTATTTTTTATAAGCCTTATATTCGCCACTTTATCGGTATCGGCACAGGATAAAAAGATAAAAGTGAAGAAATTTAAAGACGGAATATATCTGAATTTGCAAAAATTTCAGCAACAAAAGCCTATCGGCATAATGCAAATTTACACGCAAGAGCAATATGATGATATGTTCTTTTTTGAGGAAATTACAAAGCATGATACCATAAGATTTTATGATAATTTGGGCAGTTTGAGGAAAATTGCAACCAAAAATATATGGGGATATTCGCAAAGAGGAAATTTATTTATTAACTTGCATGACGATTTTAATCGCGTGTTGCTACTTGGCGAATTATCGTATTTCAACGCCAAAGTTACCTATGAATATTTTTCTGCTCCTAATGTTTACTCGTTCTATCACAGTCAGTTCCATGACAAGCAAACCAAGACCGAGCTTAAAGAATATATCCTAAATATAAACACCGGCGACATATATCCATTAGAGCCAAAATCGATAAAAGAGTTGCTTAGTCGCAATGCTCCAACGCTAAAAGAGGAGTATGAAAAATTGTCGAACCGCAAACAAAGAAAGCTGATGTTGCTATACCTTAGAAAATATAACAGCTTGCAGAACTTACAATAATTTTTAACTAATACACTTAATTATGAAGTATAAATCAACCCTATTATTGGCAATAATTTTACTTGCCTCCAATGCCTTTTCGCAACCTAAAATACCATCGAAGAAAGATGTGGCAAACTTTTATGAATCAACAACATACGTGCTTCTAAACAATGATTTGTTCGGCACATACAACACCAACATAAAAGAGGCGGTGAAGCGATATTGGACTTTAACCCCAACTCGCTACATCAACAAATATGACTTTAAGAAAAAGAAGAAATTTCCTCTCGCATCATTCATCATAGAAACTACCACCAATTTTGAAAATCAAGAGAGCCTCGGCGTATTCAGCTCATTGAGTGTGTTGGGCGGACACAGAAGCGGCGACATCAACCAAATGCCCGACTTAGCGACCCTTCCATTGGCTTACAATGACGTGGGAGCTGATGACTACCAATACAAATTTGGATTAGCTATCAAATTCATACAGAAGCATATAGAGTGGATTAAGGCAAACCCAAATACTGAAAGTCAGTTGCTTTTTGAGCATTACAAAAAGTCTCGCAAAAAGACAAAAGGCAAAACTTTATACCTGCGAAAATCGGAGGTGGAAGAGGATTTGCAAAGTCTGAGTGCCATAAAAGAGGTATACTCGGGCAAGGTAAAAATGGCTTCGGCTGATGAGATTGAAAAAGTGATAAACTCAAATGACCCAAACGCATTGGTACTGCATTTGGTGGCTCCGGATACTCCGCAAAACAAAAATATTTGTATAAAAATGATAATAGGTGTGGCTGATGCTGAGCTGTATTATTTCAATTATCACCTTATAAAGAAACGACGCAAACCGGGCGTATTTCTAAAATCTGATTTCAAAACTATTCAAGAATTTTAGAAGCGGAAGTCGGAAGACCGAAGACGAAAAAAGACCGAAGTTTTAAGAGGCTGAATGTGAATTTTTAATTTCCTCTTAGAACTTCGGTCTTGTAGGTTAAGTAACTTATATATAATTAGTTATATAAATAACACTGCATCGCCGAAAGTGCCAAATCGGTATTTTTCGGCTATGGCAGTTTTGTATGCTTTCATGGTTACATCGTAGCCTCCGAATGCGGCGGCATTCATCAATGGAATTGAATATGGCATGTGGAAGTTGGTTATCATGGCATCCGGTACTCTGAATTTGTAGGGCGGAAACAGAAATTTGTTTGTCCAGCCTTCGTATGCTGTGAGTCGGTTGGCGGTGGTAACCGAAGTTTCAAGCGTGCGGGTAACGGTAGTGCCTACTGCAACCACTCTTTTGCCTTCGTCTTTTGCCTTATTTACAATCTCTTCGGTGGCTTGTGAGATTACGATTTCCTCATTATCCATCTTGTGTTTTGTGAGGTCTTCGACATCTACGGTGCGGAAGTTGCCAAGCCCAACATGCAGGGTTATAAAGGCAATGTTGATGCCTTTTATCTCAAATTTTTTGAGCAAAATTTTACTGAAATGCATGCCTGCGGTTGGTGCTGCCACTGCTCCGTCGTGCTTTGCAAATATTGTTTGGTATCTGTCTTGGTCTTCCTTTTCCACAGGTCTTTTTATAAATCTGGGCAAGGGAGTTTCGCCCTCTTCGTATAGTGCTTTTTTAAATTCCTCATAAGTGCCGTCGAAGAGAAATCGCAAGGTTCTACCTCTTGATGTGGTGTTGTCAATTACCTCAGCAACAAGTGTTTCCGAGTCGCCAAAAAATAATTTGTTGCCTATTCTTATTTTACGGGCGGGGTTTACCAGCACGTCCCAAAGGCGTTGTTTGCGGTCTAATTCTCTCAATAAAAATACTTCTATTGCGGCACCCGTTTTTTCTTTCACGCCGTATATTCTCGCCGGAAATACTTTTGTGTTGTTGAATACGAATACATCGCCGTCGTCAAAATAATCTATAATGTCTTTGAATATTCTGTGTTCAATTTTTCCGGTTTTTCTGTGAACTACCATTAAACGAGAAGTATCTCGCTCTGTTTCAGGGTATTGACTTATAAGTTCCGTTGGTAAGTCGTATTTGAATTGTGATAATTTCATATCTTAAACTTTTCTTTTATGTTTCAAATAAAGAGAAATCAAGGTTATTTTTAAGCCTTTTCCTCAAATTCAGTTATGGTAAATGCGTCTTCTAATTTGAATTGCCCTATTGAGTTTCTAACTAAGTTAGTGAGAGTTGCACCGCTGTTTAGTCTTTGCCCGATGTCGTAGGCGAGCGAGCGGATGTATGTCCCGGATGAGCATTTTACTTTTATTTTTATGTTTGGCATGTCATACTCCAACAGGTCTATTTGGTGGATTGTGATGTTAGATTTTGGCATTTCCACTTCTTCGCCTTCGCGTGCGTATTTGTAGGCTCTTTTGCCTTTTATGCTTTTTGCCGAGTATATCGGCGGGGTTTGATCTTGGTTGCCGATGAATGAGTTTAGGGTTTCTATGAGTTTTTCTTTTGAGATGTGATTGTACTGAAATTCGGCATCGGGTGAGGTTTCTAAATCGTAGGAAGGTGTTGTGTATCCGAAGGTTATCTGTGCTGTATATTCTTTTGACAGTTTTGAATATTGGGCAATTTGTTTGGTGTGTTTTCCTATGCAAACTATCAATAATCCTGTTGCCAAGGGGTCTAATGTTCCTGCATGTCCTACTTTAAGTTTCTTGATTTGATACGCCCATTTTAGGTGTCCTCGTATTTTACCCACTACATTGAATGAAGTCCAGTCTTTTGGTTTATCAATAAGGAGGGTTACTCCGTCTTGATAATATTTAGCGTCAAAATTAGTCATTTATGTTAATGCTTTTTTTTCATTGAGCTTTATAAGAGCTTCTCAAAATGATATTTGGAAATCAAAATTATAAAATTTTTTCTATTCTGCAAAATGAAATTTTCATTAATATGAAAAAAGGAGTTTTGGATTTGTTATAATTGAGTTTGCAGATGTATAAATAAATCTTAATTTTGTGGTAGCATAAAATTTATAATGTATGGATAAAGAGCGAAAGTCATTAATTGAAAATTATTTTAAAATTACTGATATACAGCATCCTAACTTAACCAAAATAGCAAAATTCGGAATAAGTTTTTTAATATGGGGCGGTTTGCTTCTCTATTTTGAGACTCTGGGAGTGTTTAAAAATGTAAGTTTGGTGGGCAGTATTCTCATAGTGCTGGGTGTGGTGTCGTTTTTTTTGTGGCTCAGACCATTTATATCTTTCAAAAAAATATTTTACAGTCGCCCATACGAAGCCGATATTGATATTTGGTTTATAGATGATATGCATGCCGAAATAAAGCCTCGTGCGTTGGAATTGTTGCAAATAAATGAGCGAAGTTTGAAGGATGAGAATATAATTTTTATTCCCTACCCTATTTATTGGAATGAGAAAAACATTAAGGGAGAGGTGATTAGGCGTGGCGACCATGACGGGCGTTTTAGATACACGATGTGGGTGGTGCAGGTTTTGGTGGTTACGGAAAAATATGTGAGTTACTACTCGTGCAATTATGATTGGCGAGAAAATCGCATTTTCAAGGAGTATACCAATGAGTATTTTTTTGATGATATTTCGTCGGTTCGCAATGATGTTGAGGACTTGCCTTACAGCATGTTAAGCGAAGATGAGGAGGAGGGCAAAGAGTCTGCTTTGCTGAGTGCCGAGGTTTTTAAGATAAAGAATATGTCGGGCGATTCGATTACGGTTGTTACGGAGGTGCCGGATTTGAATGTGCCTGATTTATATGTAAATAACTTGAAGAAGTTGGTGATTGCCATGCGTGTTTTGCTAAGGAACAGGCGTTATGGCGAGACGATTGAGGTTCGCGAGGAGGGTGCGACCGAAATAGAGTTGCCGGTGGAGGATGACGAAGTGGTTGAAACATCGGGAGTTGCGATATTCCATCAACAGTTGCGAGAGCTTTATGATGAGTATTGTGAGGCAATGGATGCTAAACGCAAAAGTAAAGGGCGAGAGTGATGGGTTCGGGATTGGGAGTTGTGAATAGTGAATCTGAATGGTGGATAGAAAAAATCGTTTAAACTACCTCGATACTACGTCCCATTGCATTAATTATTTTAAGAAAAGTAGAGAAAGTAGGTTGTATTAATCCGTTTTCTATTTTTGAAATGTAGCTTTTGTTTATACCTGCTCGCTCGGCTAATTCTTTTTGTGTCATTTTGGCTTCTTTACGATTTTGTAATATAATTTGCGAAGCATAAAAATCCCAAGCCTCTTTTTCAAATTGTTTTCTTTCAGATGTACCTACTTTGCCGTATTCTTCTTCTAAAATTTTGCTATAACTATTTATTTTGTTTTTTGTATTCATAATATTCATTTTTTATCTTAATTGCTTTTTTTATTTCATTTTCAGGTGTCTTTTGTGTTTTTTTCTGAAACCCATTAAAAAGCACAACAATATTACCATCATCAAAAATAAAAAACACCCGATAAATATTGCTGTTATACAACATTCTTAATTCATAAACTTCGTCTCTTATAAATTTGACTACTTTTTTAGATAAAATTTGTTCAGTTTCCAAAAGCATCAAAAGATAGTTTAATTTCTTGATTTCTTTTGAACTAAGACTTTTTAAAAAATCATAAAAGTAATTACCAAATGTTATAATTTCTCTTTTCATATTACAAAAATACACGAAAATTACATATATAGCAACTTTTATTTACAATTAAAGAATTAGAATTTATGATTGTCTGATTATGATTTAAAGCACATCGCCTACCAGATATGAATGGAAAAGGTTTTAGATCATTAGTCTTAGAAAAATAAATAAAAGTTTGACTCCACCTTCACGATTACTTTATGTTAGACTTAGTTTCTATTTTATTCTTTTCGATATAAGTCTCTTGTAAAACTGGCTTAATTTTACCATAACTATGAAATGTTAGTACAACTATTACAATTAGAAAACTAACAATATCAAATCCAAGAAATCTATTTGTATTACATAATTCAGGAAAATTATAAAAAGCGAATACTTCTCTTGAAAGTACTTGAACACTAGTTCCTATTGCTCCAAATGTCAAAACAAACTGCAAATAATCTATTGGCTTATCAAGCCCCTCTTTTTCACTTATAAAGTTTTTATCATCATATTTATTCTTGTGATAATGAATAAAGGCAGTAATGGTTAATAAAATCCAACCACCAATTGTTACAGATTTACTTTTCAAGATATTCATTATAAATTTTGAAACTAATTCCCAGTAAACCAATGAAATTATTGCTATTATAAACAATATAAGTGCAACAAAAATCACTTTAAAATCAAGTTTTTTCATACTATACTTTTATTAAAGTGATTAATATTTTCTTGTTCATTTTCATCTATAATTCCGCCAATCACTCCTCCTGCAACTCCTCCAATGATAACACCAACTCCTCCAGCAAAAAGACCTAACAAACCACCAATTATTGCCCCCCCAGCAGTATCATTACCACTTGATTCAGCGAATACATCATTAACACTGTACCAAAATCCTTTTACAGAAAACTCTTGCCCAATCTTTGATGCCAACTGTTTTCTATCTGGCGCAATAACATCTAATATCACTTTCTTACCAAGCTTATTTACCACATACAGTCTCATCTTATTTTTAGTCTATATTCAAAATTCATACGTAATTTTCATTTTCAAACTGCACCCAAATTAAGGTCAATATAACACTATACAAAATTACTCACTCCCGCCACAAATATAACCAAAATCTTTATTCCTTCCCCCCCCTAAAACTTCTTAGGTTTATTTTTCATAAACATGGGCATTAAGATGTCGGCAACAAATTTTTTGTCTTCGTTCCAAACGTCTTCAATATCGCGATGCGGTGTTTTGACTTTTTCAGTTTTTAGGATTAACTTTGTTATGAAGTTGCTCATTCTGAGGTGGTTCAGCATTCGACTACCGACATAAAATATAAGCCATACGCCTACTATCCACATGATGCTGTAATTTTCTTTGCCCAGCCAAAAACCCGGCAGGCTTGCAAACGACAGCAAAAATGATGTTATAAAAAATTCATTGAATGAGGTTTTTGTCTCCAATTTCAGAAATTCAGCGACTTGCGAAAACTCAAATTCGGCTTTAGTTATGGGGTTAAAAATATTCCAACCGTTCCAGATATATCTAAAAGGTGTGGCTTTCAAGGTGAGCTTGTTTTTGGATTGCAAAATACCGCCATGGTGTATATATGCCGCTGGCATTTCCTGTTTCAACTGCTCAAAAAACTCATCAACAAAGGCTTCTTTGTTTTGAGATGTCGAAATTATGGCTTCGTTTTTATTTGACAACAGAAAATTTAGCATTTATATATAAGGTGTTAGATTTTTTTGCGTTGTAAAATTAATAAATTTTTGACAATATTTCTAAATTATTTTTAAACAATATGTATTATTCCCGAGCTTGTATTTTGCAATGCACCTGTATATGAGCTTACTATATTCTGTTTTTCGGTTACTCTCAAAAATCCCAAAAGTGCAAAAATCAAAGCCTCTTTATATTGAATTAAAGCATCATCTGGAATTACTATTTTATGCTTCAACTTTGCTTGTATCCTCTCTATCAGATATTTATTGTACGCCCCACCCCCTGTTATCAAAATGTCGCCAATTTTTATTGTTGAAGCAACTCGCTCTATGCACTCAGCGATATGCTCATAAATGGTTGCCAGACGGTCGTTGATACTCAGATTTTTGAAGTTATTTATAATGGGTACAAATACCGTTTCCTCCCATTCGCGAGCCAATGATTTTGGGTATGGAAGTTTGTAATACTCAATATCATTTAGAATATTCAGCAAATTTTTATCGACTTTTCCTGCTCGTCCCAATCGACCTTCATCGTCGAAATCAAGATTTTTTTGCCGTGCCAATTTGTTGGGAATGCGATTGCCGGGGCAAATATCAAAGGCTTGACGACGGTTATTTTTGTCAAAAGAAATATTCACAAAACCGCCAATATTGATGCACGCAACATACTGATTAAAAAGCAGTTTGTCACCCAACGGCACTAACGGAGCACCCTGCCCGCCAAACGCCGTATCCAAATTTCTGAAATCGGATACAGTGCTGATATTCGCATTTGCAGCGATAAAAGCCCCGTCGCCAATCTGGAAAGTCATCTGATTTTCAGGCTGATGGAACACAGTATGACCATGCGACGCTATATAATCGGCATCGTCTTGCCCTAAGAATTTTTTGATATTTTCGCCAATATATTTTCCGTATTTTTTGTGCAATTCAATAAGCTCGTAGCCGGATTTTAAATGAGCCTGTGCGAGTTCAGTTTTCAAACTTGGCGGATACGGATATGTCTCAGCCTTTAATATTTTGTATTTTATTGCGTTTTCGTCGTCGGATATTTGGGTTAAAACAAAGTCTAAACCATCCAATGAAGTGCCTGACATCACCCCAACTATTTTCATTTTTGCCATAGGTTATAAGTATTTAATTTGCTTTATATCATACTCTTGCGTCCGGTTGGTTCGGATATTTTGCACCAATAAATACCCATACTCCGATGTCCCAATTATACGCCCGACAAACGTCTCGTTTTTATCCTTGAACAATGCTTTTTGCTTGTATTTATAAAGATGTTTGAGATATTGTTGTTGAATTTTTTGAGTATCCGATTTTATATTTTCTATGCCTTGCTCAATGTGTTTTGTAAGTTTTTGTTTTAATTCATCTAAGTCTAATTTCTTGCCCAAAATCAATGCTAATGAAGTTGGATTTGGCAGATAATCAGGGAATTGCGTTTGATTTACATTTATGCCGACACCTATTATACTATGTTCAATTTGGCGAGTATTTATTCTGTTTTCAATCAAAATACCCGCAATTTTTTTATCCTGATGATATATATCATTAGCCCATTTTATATTGATATTCGGGGTATATTCTTTGAGGCAATACGCCACACTTAAAGCTATGGTTTGCAACAAGATAAACTGTTTTTCGGGTTCAATTTTGGGCTTCACAACAAACGAACAAAGAATATTTTGCCCCCTTTCAGCATGCCAACTGTTATTAGTTTGCCCCTTACCCTTGGTTTGATAATCGGCAAATATTGCCACAGGCGGTCGTATCTTCCTATCATTCAGAAGATTAAGAGCATACTCATTCGTAGATGTTATCTCATCGATATTGATAGCCTGCATACGCCAAATTGCTTATATTTTAGATTTTGAATACAATTCATTGACCTTATCTTGTGCCTTTTTATTTATTTTATCAGCCTGTTTTTTAGCAGTTGATGTTATCTTATTTGCCTTAGCCTCAGCCTCTTGATTTAATTTATTTGCACCCTGTTTTGCCTTTCTCATAAGCTCTTTTTTCGCTTCGGTTGCACCCATTTTTTTGAGCGGATTATTAGCTTTTGCAATCAAAGCATCTCCCTGTTTTTCGGCTTCCGCTATTAATTTTTCGCCTGCTTTTTTGGCTTCTGCTCTCAGTGCATTTGCCTTATTTTCAGCCTCTGCAATTATTTTATCAGCTTGTTTTTTGGCATCACTTATTATTTTGTCAGCCTTTGCCTTAACATCTTCTTTTACATTTTCTACCTCTTTAAGCACCCCATCTTTCACATTATCAACAACATTGTTTGATATTTTCATGATTTTTGGGTCATCCAAAGTATTGCCAACCTTAACATTAGTTATTATATTCTGGGTGTTTTTATTGACATTTGAAATCTTATTTAGTATGTTTTTCAGATACTTAGTGGGTGTTTTTAGTTTAAAATCAAAGTCAATATTTTTGTTCAAATTTTGCGTTCCCGACAGATTTATTTCAGCATCTTTTATCTTAAAATCAGTTGGTTGCAACTTCAACTCGCCATTGATAATTTTATATTTTAAATTTATATTTTTAAGCGTAGGATTTGCCAATTCTTTTATCTTTGTTCGGTCGCTAATCTTCTTAAATATAGGACTTTGCACCAAGCCTATCGAGTTAGATTTTATTGCTCCCTCACTGTTTAAGGTGTTAAAAATCGGAGTCATATCCGCTTGCAAAGAAGTGCTCAGCGACATTTTTCCTGATATATTTCCTTTGCAATATTCGGCAATAGGCACGAGGCGTTTTATAGTCATAAACTGCCTGTAAATCTGTTGAATACCGATTTTTGACAAGTCAAAATCAAAATCAATAAAAGGATTAACAGGCTTGGTGTCGTAACTGCCTTTAAGAGTTACCTTACCACCAAACAGCCTCACTGTAAGCAAGTTAATAGACGCCTTAGCATCTGCTAAAGTAATGATGGTTTTGGCATCAGGAATTTCCATGCCGTCATACAATATTTTTTTGATATTTGATTTAAGCGTAAACTTTATATTTTGCGGTATCCTCGCCACCTCCTCAGAGCTTGCAGACTGATTATCAGCAACTTCCTCTACGGGGGCAGTCTCTACCGTATCAGTCTGATTTTCAGAGCTTAACATCAATTCATCTAAGTCTATTTTGTTTGAATTAAACTCAAAATTACCTGTGAGTAATTCATCGGATAAGGCATAATTCAAAATATTATCCAAACGCCCTTTTATTTGGAAATCGCTCTTGCCTGCCTCAGCATCAAATCTATTGATTGACAAGTATTTAGGCGATAAATCAATATCAGCAGTGTTTATCATAAATTTGGGATAATCAGGCGAAATGTAGCTAAAATTATTTAATTTCAAATATCCGTTTGCTTTCACTTTTTCGTATGCTTCTCGCTCTATATCAGATAGTTTGACATTAAAATTTATCTTAGTTTCCAGCAATCCTGCCAAATTGACATTTTCCAAAGGCAACACATCTTGCACGCTACTAAAATCAAGTTTGCCTATTACGTTTCCTTTTGTCTCGGTATCCTTTGCCGTAACATGCGTAAACACACTGGCATCCAATGGATTACCTGCAATTTCGGCATGTGCTTTTTCTATATCGATTGTAATATCGTCGCCTGTTCCCGCCTTTGCATCCAAACTTAAATTTATGTTTATATTTTCCACCGATTTCGGCAAATCAGGATAAGCAAATCCCGCCTGTTTTACGTTTAATTCAGCACCATAAGCAGGCATGGTTTTATCATTGTAAGTACCTTTGGCATAGGCAGTAAGATTAAAAGTTCCATGTGTTTTTATGTCCTCAAAGTCTTTCTGATATATCGCCGGAATTAGCGACAAAAGGCTTTTAAATTTCGTGTCCGGAGCATTAAAATTAACATCTAAATTGATGTTTGAATCCGGCATAGCAACCGAACCGTCAAAGCTCAGTTTTAGTGCATTAATAATCAAGGTATTATCAAAGCTGTACAATGCTTTCGGGAAGTCGGCATTTATATCGCCGAAAAAGTTTATATTTGCCTTATTCAGATACTTTATCTTTTGCTCCGCAACCGTAGTCTGCCCTATTTTTGATTGCAATTTAAGGTTCGTTACATCCTCCGTCATATCGCCGGAAAGCTCTAATTCAAAGCCATTTAACTCGGCAAATAAATCAGCTTGCTTGTCATTGTAAATTATGTTGGTTTCTACAATTTTAAGCTCTTTAAGTTTTAAGGCAAATGATGAACTTGCAGTGTCTTCTTCCTGCTTTTTTTCCTCATTATCAACAGATTGAGAGGCAGTATCTGGAAGCATAATGTCCCAGTTTGCCAGCCCGTTTTTTGCAACAATGGCTTGCACTTTTGCCTTTTCCAAGTATATTTTATTTACCTCTATTTGGTCGCCGAATACTACGCTTTTCAAATTCAAACTTGTTTCAAACGTATTGAATTTCAACAATGTATCATGTTCAAATGTGTTTTTGCCTTTCAGACTAAGGTCGAAAATTTGAAGGTTCAAATTCGGAAAATCTCTCAACAACGAAATGCTGAGTTCCGAGAAATTAAGTTCGGCATTTAAGTTCTTATTTGCCTCATCTTTAATTAATTGTGTGATTTTTCCCTTGAACAAAAAGGGGGCAATTATCAAGATTGCCAATATTATCAATAGCGAGATACCTGTTATTTTTAAAAATTTTTTCATTTATTTTAATTTGTAAGAAAGGCGTTTTTTTATAGATTTTGCATTAGTAATTTGATAGCTTCGTCGCTGTTTTTTTCTTCGGTAAAATCAAATACCGAAATGCTTTTATCATTGATTTTCAGATTGATATTGCCTGTTATTTTTTCAATTTGCTCGGCATTGAAATTTTCTTCAAGCAATTTTCCAAAGCTAAATTCCGAGTATGATTTTATTTTTTTCTCATCGGCAAAATTTGAGTTATATCGCTGTAACTCAACCAATGCCTCCACAGGCCCTGCCGAAAGATGCACGCCGTTGGCACTTTGCGATACCTCGGGCAAACCCAAGTCGTTTTTGTTATCCAACAACTCGCGTCTGATACTGCCTTTTTCCGCCTTAAACGGGTTGGTTGCCCCCACAAACTTGGTTCTTGCATCGCTCCAATCTAAGTCGCCGGAAAGCGTCATTACAACTATGTTTCTGCCTGCTAATGTAAAGTGTTTCAGCTGTCTGGGGTGAAATCCATTTATCAAAAACATTGTGTCATTATCAATATTGATGCGTTCGCAATATGTACCGCCGGCAAGTTTTTCCGACTCATTGTTTTGCCAAAGATAATCGAGCGTTTCCATCGTGAAGTTTTTGTACTTTTCCGCAAACTCCAAAGCTCCGTATATTTTTGCCTCATCGGTTGAGATGCCGTATATTTCTTTAAATTTTTCTTTTGCCGTTTCCGACATGTTTTTTGTGGCATTAACGGCATTTTTATTTATTACGCCATAATGCCGGGCTATGATGTTATATTTTTCTAAATACTCCGCCGAAAGAATCTTTATATTATCTATATTAAGCTGAAAATCACTTATTTTCGATAAAATGAGGTTTATTATTTTTTCAAGTTTTATGTCCTGTGATTTTAATGTTATTTCAGGTTTTAGGAAAAATAAAAACTCATTTTTTGCGGTTTTGGGTCTTGTGTTTTTATAAATTTCTTCAAATAGCAATTCGCTGTTTTGGGCTTTTTTGATATTGCTTAAAATTATTTGAGTGATTTTTTCTGCGGTATTCATAGTTGCTGTTTTTAAGGTTTTGTTTGTAACAAATTTATATAATTTTTCTTTTTAAGTAAAAAAAAATCGACACACAAAATTGCATGTCGATAAAATTAAGTTAAACGTCTAAAATTCTAATTCTTCATAACTTCCAACCGAATAGTCTTCTATCTCATTTATAAGGTCGTCTTCGTGTTCCATTGAGTGTTCCTCGGAGGGGGCAACTTTCTGTGTATTGTTGCGTCGTTCTCCTGTTTTTATAAACTCTATTATATCGTCTAATGCGTCTGCAAAGCTCTCAAAATCTTCTTGATACAAAAATATTTTATGTTTCTCTATCTTGTATGTGCCATCGGCTTTGTATCTACGTTTTCGCTCTGTTACAGTTACATATTGTTCTCCTGTTTTACTTTCTTTTACATCGAAATAGTAAGTACGCTTTCCTGCTTTTACTGCTTTTGTAAAAATATTTTCATTAAATCTGTCATTACTTTCTATTCTTAAATCTTCCATACTTAAATTTGTTTATAAAATTTTTTTGATGCGACAAATGTATATATTTTTTTAAAAATTAACCATTTTAGTAAAGTTTTCTTAAATTTTTTGAGTAATTACAAAAACGTTGTGCGAAATCAAGTCTTGGACTGTTGCGTC
>PDWI01002343.1_pt1 | contig 28549 bp, 27 predicted proteins | sample 1430891 | NCBI WGS metagenome assembly PDWI01 (sample SAMN01162508, study PRJNA174530) | Oral metagenome, whole genome shotgun sequencing project. | biome: Marine environment; feature: Marine mammal; material: Swab sample of the gingival sulcus; isolation source: swab sample of gingival sulcus... | reverse complement strand
TATGAAAAAGCAATGGAAGAATTTAAAGCTAATCCAGTAACTTATACTCATGATGAAGTATGTAGAATGTTAGAGATAGATTAATGTATCGAGTAGAATATAGTGGTAAGGCTGTAAAACAGTTAAGAAAATTAGACAAAAGTACACAAAAAATAATTTTAAATTGGATAGATAAGAATTTAGTAAATTGTTTAAATCCTAGAATTAAAGGTAAAGCACTTGTAGATAATCATAGAGGTGAGTGGCGATATAGAATAGGTGAGTATAGAATAATTACAGAAATACAAGACGATAAGATTATTATTTTGGTACTTGAAATTGGACATAGAAAAAATATTTATTAAATGGTGTTTTTTATTTCCGCCGGTAATTTCTAAAAATCACAACTAAAGGAAAATATTTGTTTTGTAAAGATGAATTTTATCGTGTAGAAAACCTATGTAAAAGGTGTATCAAATCTGTATCAACTTATCTAAAACCTATGCAAATATAGTATTTAGCCTATAAATTTATTTTTATAGGCCTTTTTAATTGTAAAATAATAAAAGGTATGTTATACTTAGTTTACTAATGTGATTACTTAGTAATTATAAAAAGGAGATAAATTATGAATAATAAAAGTGTAACTTGTTCTTTCCAAATGGATAGGGATATCTATAATCAATATAAAAGCATTATTTCTGCTAATGGAGAAAATGTAAAAGGTAATATTGTTCGTTATATGAAAAATGTTATAGACCTTAAAATGCCTAATTCTGAAACTATTTTAGCGATTCAGGAAGTACAAGAAATGAAAAAAAATCCAGACGCATATAAAAGTTATGATACAGTAGATGAACTATTTGAGGATATATTGAGCGATGAAATATAAAATAAAATCTTCTAAAAAATTTGGTAAAGATTTAAAGAAAATTCAAAAAAGGGGATATGATTTAAATCTTATAAAGTCAGTTATACAAAAACTTGCTAATGGCGAAAAACTACCAGATAAAAACAAAGACCATGTTTTGTTAGGTAATTATAAAGGGTGTAGAGAATGTCATATAACACCAGATTGGCTATTAGTTTATGAACTTTTAGATGATGAATTGATTTTGTATTTGACTAGAACAGGAACTCATAGTGATTTGTTTTAATGGTTTTTAGAAAATAAAAAATTGATAATAACTTAGTTTAGATAAAAGCCTTTATTTATACAATAAGTGGTGGGTAAAAGGGTATCGTAAAAAAAAATTTTTTTATTGGTAAATATATAATTCTTATAGTTTGATTGTTATAATTGTTAAAGAGGTTAATAAAAGTATAATTTTAATTGATAACTATATAGATACTACTACCTTAAAAGAAAAGATAATGTAAAAATTGATACAGAAATTAATAAATTTAACTCTTAATATGGTTTATTATCAAAGACATATACTTAAAAAGTTGTAGATTATTTTTATTGAAAACAAAACATAATTATGCTATAATTATGTAAATAAAAATAAGGAGGAATATATGCCACAAATAGTGCCGATAAAAGATTTAAGAAAAACAACTGAAATTTCTGAATTATGTCATTCTAAAAATGAGCCTATATTTGTTACAAAAAATGGTTATGGAGATTTAGTTGTAATGAGTGTTGAAACATATGATTGTTTAATGGGTACAAGAGATGTTGATAATGCTATTATAAGTTCGGAAGAAGAAATATCTAAAGGAGTAGAACTTTTAGATGCTAAATCTGTATTAAAAGACCTTAGAGGGAAACATTTTGGATAAGTATAAAGTTTTAGTGTCGCCTAAAACATATAGAGAACTCGATAGTATATATGAATATGTTAAAACAGAATTTAAAGATCATCAAATAGCGCTTGAAATAGTGAACTTAATTGAAGAAAATATACTAAAACTTGAGATTTTTCCGCATAGAGGTTCAATAAGAAAAGTAGGAATATATGCAAACAAACAGTATAGACAGATTTTTATAAAAAATTATACGATAATTTATAGAATAGATGAAGAAAATAAGGACGTTATTATAATAACAATTAGATATTCTTCAAGCAATTTTTAATATATGTATTATAAAACCAATATTAAAAATAAATAAAATAGGTAATTTTTAAGTTTGTAAATATCACAAAAGTTTAATAAAACTATAAAATAATTTTATTATAAAAAAAAGGTCAGTTCACATTTTGGACTGACCTTTTATATTACAATTAAGCTATTAATTTAATAGCATTTTGATTTTTCTTATAGTGCTAAAGCGCCCATTGGATCCCAAGGTGCTAGTTCTACTGGTTCTTGATTTAGTTTATCTTGCCATTCTTTTGGTAGATATTTTTTATCTATCATGATTTGGTACATAAATGTATCGAACCATTCATCTCCCATAGAGAAGATACCTTTTTCACCAACTTTATCGCCCCAAGAGTTTTCTACTTGCCAATTTATAGGGTTACCATTTTCATCAAGGTTTACGCCTGTAAATACCATTGCGTGAGTTAGTAAACTCTCATAGTAGTCTAATCTAGTTTCTTTAGTCCAATTTGGATAGTATCCCATAGTTAGTTCATAGTTGAACATATCCATATCCATAATTCCGTGTTCTGATTCGCTAAGTTTTCCAACATCGCAGCCAAACCATACAGGTTCTCCGTCTTTTAGCGCATCTATAGCAGCTTTTTTCATAACTTCATTTGGTACGTTTAGGTATCTAACTTCGCCACTTTCAGCTACTGAACCTAGATATTTTACAGTATAAACTTTTCCGTAAGGCTTATCTTTTGTAGGTGCGTTTATTACAGAAACTCTGTCATCTAAATTCCAACCTATAGCTTCTTTGAAAAATTCTTGTGGAGTCATTTCAGGTAATCTGCCGTATTTTTCGTCCTTGTCTACATACTCAAAGTTTACTTTTTCAGGTGGGTTACCTAGACATTTAACTAATATGTTGTAAATCTTGTAAAGCATATCTTCTTTCATAGCTACAAGTTTATCTTTATCGTTAGATTTTTCGTATTCTGTTCTTAGTTCATAAGCGAAATATCTCAACATACTTGTTAGATAATCATCCATAACTCTTGTGTTTGAAGAGTGGTAAGTTTCGGGCATATGGTCTTTTGGAACTATTCCATATTTTTTAAGTATGCCTTTAAACATATCCCACTGTCCACCGTCGCATAGAGGGTCTTTTAGTAGATAAGAAATCATTCTTGAATCTCTTGATTCTTTTACTGTATCAATTATAGAGTCTAGTATGTAATTAGATCTTTCTAATTTATCCCAAAATAAAGTGTAAACCTGTGAAAATTCTGTTGTTTTTAGGTTGTACTTTTTCATTGTATCTACTCTAGCTGTGTTTAGAGCAGCAAACATCCAGCATCTTCCAGACGCTTTTTGTTGAGTTATAGAACCCTTTTTTGTAGTAACTGAAAATTTTTGGTTGTGTCTTCTTATTGCGTTTTGGTTTAAAGATGCTTCATTTATACCAACTTTGGCAATTGATGAAGAAACTCCAAGGTTTAGCTTATCGCTTTCAAATTTTTCTTTGAACTTTTTTAAAGTTTGTTTTTCTATCATTTATTTAGTTCTCCTTTTTTTTTGCGATTAACGTTGCCGACAGCTTATTTTATCATAAATTGCAATATATTTATAATAAGAAAAATTAAAAAAATGTGTTGTTTAAAAAAAATTCATTAAAATTTAAAAAAATTTTACTTAAATTTAATTGATATTTTATGGAAATAGGTTATAATAGTTATATTGCATAAAGCAAACAGGAAAAGGAGAGGAATTATGAAGAAAAAAATTGTTATAGCTGCTATGCTTGTATTATCACTTGCATTTTTTAATGGTTGTGAAAAGAAAGATTCAAAGCCAAAAGATAAGAAGAATGATACAAAGACAGAACAGCAAAAAGATGGGAAAAATTCTAAAATTGGTTTAACTACTACTTTTAAAGATGAGCCTATTTTAGATGTAGACGGTACTAAAATTATGTTAAGTGAGGCAAATATTTTAATTAATAACCTTAAATCTATGTACCCACCAGAGACGTTTGCTATGAAGGGTAACGACGGAAAGACTATGGCTGAAACGTTTAAGGAAAAATTAAAGGAATTTTTTGCAAAGAGAGTTACTATCAAAAAACTTGCAGAAGAAAATAAGATAAAGTTAGATGATAAGGATAAAAAAGAAGTAAAAGATCTTGTTGCAGATTTATTTAATAAAGGCAAGTTTACTCAAAAACAAGTTGATACTTTGGGTATAACAAGAGCTAAAATGGAAGAACTTGGATATGATTCAATTTTAGAAAGAAAATTAATTGAAAAAGAGATTAAAAAGATTGATGTAGATAAAAAAGAGTACGAAAAGGCTTTAAAAAATAATCCTGAATATAATATGATTAATTTAATAGGTACTGATAAGTTAAAAGATAGCGTTACAGTTAAACACATACTTATTAGTACAAGAGATGCTAAAGGTAAGCCATTTGATGCTACTAAAAAGGCAGAGGCTAAAAAGAAAATTGAAGGTATTCTAAAAAAAGCTAAAGCTGGAGAAGACTTTGCAAAACTTGCTAAAGAAAATTCAGAAGACCCTGGTTCTAAAGACAAAGGTGGAGAATATACTTTTGGACGTGGAAAAATGGTTAAAGAGTTTGAAGATGTATCATTTAATTTAAAAGAAGGTCAAATTAGTGGTGTTGTTGAAACTCAATTTGGATATCATATAATCAAGTTAGATAAAAAACATATGAGTACTGAAAAAGAGAAGAAAGAATCTAAAGAAGAGCTTAAAAAATTAGAAGAAAGAATTAAGGACAGTTTAAAAGTTCAACAGTATATGAAAGTTATAGATGAAAAAGTTAAGTCTGTAAAGGTTAATCCAATTGAAGCGGGTTGGAAAAAGGTTGTAGTTTTAACTGACGAAGATAAGAAAAAAATAGAAGAAAATAAAAAAGCTGCTGAAAAGAGAAAAAAAGAGTTTGAAAAAAAACAAAAAGAAGATAAGAAAAAGGCAGACGAAAAAAAATAAAATAAATAATTTTGTAAAAAACCAAATTGGCATTAGCTTGTTTGGTTTTTTATTTTAATAGTAATTTAATTATTTTTATGGTATAATTTTGTAGTTTAAGGGGGGCGGTTATGCAGCATTATTGGACAGAAAATGATATTCCTGATAATTTAATTGATAACAATTTTTATTTTTGTGGAAAAGAGTATAATTTCATAACTTCGGACGGAGTGTTTTCTAAAAGTGCTTTAGATTTTGGTTCTATGACATTAGTTAAGGCTTTTATTGAAAATGCTTGCAATTTGGCTAATGCTGAAGTTTTAGATGTAGGTTGTGGTTATGGTGCTATGGATATAGTACTTGCTGATAAACTTGATGTTAAAATTGATATGGCGGATATAAGTGGAAGGGCTATTTATCTAGCAAACTTAAATATTGATAGATACAATTTTTCTGATAGGCTTAAAACAATTAAAAGTGACAAGTATGAGAATATAATGGGAACTTACGATTATATTATTACAAATCCTCCTATAAGAACGGGTAAAAAAAATGTGCATGAAATTATATTAGGGGCTTATGATTATTTAAAAAAAGACGGTGCTTTATATATAGTTATAAGTAAAAAACAAGGTGCAAAATCTGCTATAAAAGCGCTTGAAAGTGTATACAGTAAGGTTGAAGTTATAAAAAAAGATAGGGGTTATTATATAATTTTGGCTATAAAATAAAAAATCCCCATAATAAGGGGATTTTTAGATTTAATATTGTAAAACCTTAACTATGCAATATTATTTACTCTATATTGTAATCTTGAAACAAGTCTTGCAGCTTTGTTTTTGTGGATAGTACCTTTAGATGCAGTAACATTGATAATTTTAGATGCCTCTTTAAGAGCCTCTGTTGCAAGGTTTTTGTCGCCTTTTTCTATTGCATCATAAACTTTTTTAATACTTGTTTTCATTGCAGACTTTCTTGATTTATTTATCATAGTACGCTTGTTTATAGTTAAAATTCTTTTTTTAGCAGATTTGATATTTGCCATTATTTCACCTCCTTAATTCCCATAACACTAGAATTTTACCACATAAGGTTAAAAAGTGCAAGTCTTAAATTAATTAAATTTTTATTTTTACACTTTGTATTTAAATATTTGTTTATTTTTGGTATAATAGTATTGCGTGTTTGCATAATATTTTTATATGGGAGGAAATATGAATATTAAACAATTAGAAAGAATGAAAAACGATAAGGGATTTATTGCCGCTTTGGATCAAAGTGGTGGAAGTACGCCTAAAGCTTTAGCAAATTATGGTGTTACAAGCGATGCTTATTCAAATGAAGAAGAAATGTTTAAGCTTGTTCACGCTATGAGAACTAGAATTATCAAGAGTGATGCGTTTAAAAATGAGCATATATTAGCTGCAATTTTATTTGAGCATACTATGAACAATAAAATAGATGATAAGTTTACTGCTGATTATCTTTGGGAAGAAAAGGGTATAGTTCCTATTTTGAAAGTTGACAAAGGACTTGCTGACGAAAAAGATAATGTTAAGGTTATGAAACCTATGCCTGAATTAGATGCGCTTTTAGATGCAGCTAAAGAAAAGCATATATTTGGAACTAAAATGCGTTCTGTTATAATGGAATACAATGAAAACGGAATTAAAGATGTTGTAGACCAGCAATTTGAAATTGGAAAGAAAATTATAGCAAAAGGTTTTGTTCCGATAATAGAGCCAGAAGTTGATATAAATAGCAAGACAAAAGCAAAATGTGAAGATTTACTTAAAGAAGAACTTTTAAAACATTTAGATGCGCTTAATGATGATGAGCTTGTTATGTTGAAATTAACTCTACCAGAGAAAGCTAACCTTTATAAAGAGTGTATCGAACACAAAAATGTAGTTAGGGTTGTTGCGTTATCAGGTGGTTATTCAAGAGAAGAGTCTAACAATAGATTATCTCAAAATAATGGAATGATAGCTAGTTTTTCAAGGGCTTTGACAGAGGGAACTTCTGTTAATCAGACAGAGGCTGAATACAATGAGTATTTAGGAAATAGTATTAAGTCTATATATGAGGCTTCAATAAAATAGTTTGAATGTAGGTTATAATTATTTATAAAATAGTTATAACCTATTTTTATATCGCTAAATAGGGTATAAGTTCTTTTATAACTTGTTATTATGCTTTATTTATGATAATATATAGCTTGAGTTTAATCTGTGTAAAAAGGAGATAATTCTTGAGAAAAATAGATATTAAAGGGCTTAGAAAAATACAACTTGAAATTTTGGATATTATACACGAGTTTTGTGAAAAAAATAGTATTACATATTATTTGTCTTATGGAACTTTGATAGGAGCTGTTAGGCATAAAGGTTTTATTCCTTGGGATGATGATGTAGATATATCTATGCCTAGGGAAGATTATGATAAGTTTATAAATAGTTTTAATGATTATAATAAAAAGTATAAGTTATTAGCTATGGAAAATGATGAAAATTATCCTTATACATTTGCGAAAGTTGTAGATGCTGATACTTTTTTGGTAGAAAGAGATAACCCAAGTTATCCTATAGGCGTATATATAGATTTATTTCCCATAGACGGAACAGATAAAAAGGGAAAAATAATTTTAAAGCAGAGAGTTTGGAGTACGCTTTACTTATTAAAAAATGTAAAACTTTCTAGTAAAATGCAAGTGCATAAAACTTTAGGTTTATTTTTGTCTAAAATTTTATTGTTTATTTTTCCTAAAAAATTTATAAGAAATAGAATTGATAATAATATATATAACTATGATTATTCTAGTTCTAATTATGTAGCGGGATTTTCTATAGGAGAAAGTTACGATAAACCAATTTTTAAATCTTGTTTTGAAAAAAAATTATTGACTAAATTTGAAGATAGGGAGTATTATATTCCCGTAGGTTATGATGAGTGGTTAAAGAGTATATATGGAGAATATATGAACTTACCTCCAGTAGATAAACAGAAACCGCATCATAGTTTTGATGCTTATTATAAGGATTAAAATATTTATATAAAACTAGCCCTATATGGTATTAGTGATATTTCACTTTTCCGTATAAGGCTAGTTTTATGTTTAATTTAAATTCGTAAATCTTTTCCAACTATTTTAATTGGGATAAATTGTTTTCCTTTTATTCTTGATGATATTCTATCTCCATATTTTTCATTTAACTCCATTATAGGGATGTTTGATGATATGATAATAGTTTTGTTATTCATAAACCTATTATCTAGTATGTTTAGCAGTATCCCCTTTTTAAATTCTGATAGGGTTTCAACGCCTAAATCGTCTATTATAAGTATATCGGAATTTATTATTTTATCGTATTCGTTTTCAATGTAGTTATCTGATAAGGTTTCAACGCTATATTTTCGTAGTGTATCAAAAAAGTTTATAGATGAGTAGTATTCTACTGTTTTATAGTTATCTAGTGCATATTTTGTTATAGATGAACACAAAAATGTTTTACCTACACCTGTAGGACCGTATATATATAGTGAGTTTTTAATTTCTCCATCTACAATTTTTTTAGATATTTCTACAATTTTTTTTATATACTCTCTAGGTGTTTTTGCTTGAAATATAGCCATATTAATATCATAGTCTTTGCTATTATTACTATATAAATTATAATTAAATTTATAAAAATTTTGTGTTTCTAAAATATTGATTAGCTTAGAACCTTTGTATAATGAGGTTTTTGTGTTTTTTTCATAGCAGTTACATTTTATTTTGTCTATGTATCCACTATCTTTACATTCTTTGCACTTATATATTCTCTTATCATAATTTTGGTCTATGCCAAATTCTCTTATTATTTCAGATTTTTCTTTTAATAAATTATTTCTTTTATTTTCAAGGGTTTCAATTGTATTTTCTATGCTTGATATATTAGAAAGAAATAGGGAACTTAATTCTAAATTTAGATTTTTTAACTCTAAATCTATTTTTTCAAGTTCGGGACATTTTTGATGTGCTAATTCTATATTTTTCGTTCTTTTTATATTGTTTTTATCCCGTATATCTCTGTAATAGCTTGTAACATCTATATTATTCATCTATGCCCCCATTTAAAAATATTGCTTTATTTTTTAGAAAGTCTAATTCTTCATTAGTTACATTTTTATATTTATCATTTATACCAATTTGGTTTTGTTTAGTATTTTTATCTGTTTTTTTATTTTGTCTATTTTCTTTGTACTTATTAAAACCGTCAGTGGTTAAACTATATGTATTATTTATATCTAACATTAAGTTTTCTAGTCTATTTATATTTGGATTATTACTGTTTTTAGCAGAGTAGTTCGCTATTGCTATAAGTAAATTATCTGACTCAATTTTATTTCGCCATTTATTTATAAATGTCGAAAGGGCGTCAGATTTTAATAGCTGCCCACTTACACCTAAAGATTTAACTAATTCATTTTTAAGTTTTACATTTTCTGCTTGGTCTTTTATAGTTGTTATATTGTCTTTTGACCAATTTTCTATTATACCTTTTATGTAGTTCATAGCACCTATGCCGTATATATTTTTTTCTTCGTATGTGATTTTGAAAGCTTGTTTTATTAAATCGTGAGTTGCGCCGAACTTGTACATTAATTTTGCTATTTTTTCTCTATCATTAGGATTAATTGGAGAATTTTTTATCATTTCAAGTTCTTCAAAAAATCTATTTACTTCAAGGTTTCTTAATACTGAAAATACTTTTGAACTTTCTTCATTTAAGTCTATTTTAAATTCGTATGTAGTATCACTAATTTTTTTATCAGCTCTACTTTTTTCAGATTCTTCTGTGCTTAAATTTAGCATACTAGTTATGTATAAGTTTTTAGCGCCTACGTAGGTTATCAAAGGATTTTGAGAGTTTTCATTGTCTATTTTTATCAAGCCAAGACTTTCCCAATATTTATAGGCTTTTTTTACTTCTATGGGTGCTATATTTAACTCTTCTGAAATGCTGTATATATCGTTGTTCTTGTATTTTTGTTCATATAAATATAGACCTGTTATATATACTTTTAGCTGAATTTCATTTGCATTTTTCATATATGCCTTAATGAATAAGTTTTCTAAGTTAGTTTCGCCGAGGTCTATATCTAATGTACTTTTTTTTATTGCCATAATTTCCTCTTTTAGTCGAATTTAACTAGGTAGCCGGGATTTTCGTATTTGTTGCCTACAACTTTCATTTCGTAGTTTATCCATCTTTTATGGCTAGTAAGGTCTACGCTTTTAAGTATAAATTCTGCATTGGCAGGGTGGTATTTTACAATTCCCTTGTAGTATTTTTCTTTATATGTGTTATATATGCTAACGAAATCGCCTTCGTAGATTTCTTTTCCATTTATATCTAAAAGTCCTGTGTTTATAGTTAAGTTATCTTTTTCTATAGCGTCTTTTATGTATTTATAATCTTTATTTTCTAATTCTTTATCTTGTATAAATTTTTTTTCGTTTTCGTCCCAAATTCTAATTTTTAGATTTTTCATAATCCCTCCTAGGTAAATTTATTGTTACTTTCATTCCGCCTGTTTTTTTTGAATTAAATTCTAAACTTCCGTTGTGAAGTTCTATTATTTTGTTTGATATAGCAAGTCCGATACCGCTACCTGTTATGTTTTTATTTCCCTTATAAAACATTTTAGTTACATTTCCTATGTGGTAGTCAGCCATACCTTCGCCGTCATCATCTATTATTATTGATATTTTTTCTTTATCCTTTGAAATTAACTCTATTTTTATATTACCGTCTTTGAATGTGTGTTTTAGTGAGTTGTCTATGATATTTATAAGTACTTGTTTTATTCTATCTTTATCTCCAAAGTATATTAGTTTTTGAACTTCAAAGTTTGTAGTAATATTAATATCTTTTTTACTTGCAACTACATAAAATTGTTTTGCGGTTTTTTCTATTAGTAGTTTTAAATCAAATCTATCTTTATTTATTTTTATTCTGTTTGCCTCTAGTTTAGAAAAGTCTAATAAATCTTCTACTAATTTTGTAAGTCTTTCAGACTCTTTAGATATGATTTCTAGCCCCAATTTGTTTTCTTCTTCAGTTCCTCCTTGCATCAGGGTTTCGCTCCAACCAAGTATTGACGTAAGTGGAGTTCTTATTTCATGAGATATTGATGATATAAAATCGTTTTTAAGTCTTTCTGTATTTTTGATTTCATTTGCCATATAGTTAAATGTATCTGAAAGTTCTCCCAATTCGTCTTCGTTAAATTTTGTAGCTTTTTTGTCAAAGTCGCCTATTGCATAGTGATCAGCTACAGCTTTGAGTTGGTATATAGGGGATACTGTCTTTGATGCTATAAATACACTCATGCTAAATGCTATTAGTAGTATTATTACGTCTATTAGTAGTACTATAAAATAATAAAATCTTACGGTATTGTCTAATTTTTCTATGGAAGTTATAAACCTTATTATGCCAACTATTTCATTTTTATTGTATAATGGCGCTGAAATTGCCATAAGCCTTTCGTAAGTTCCTGGTATTATCCCTATCCACTTATCAGATTTTCCGTTTAGAGCAGACTTTATTTCTGGTGTAGTTATTTTTTTACCTGACGTAAATCTTGAACTAGACTCAATTATGTATCCATTTTTATTTATTATTTGCGCGTCTACATATTCGGGTATAGATGAACTTTCTAGTATAAATTTTGCCTTTTTTTCAAGTGAACTATAACCTATATAAGAATCATATACATTTAATACAATAGAAATTCTATCTTTAAGTTGTTTTTCTATGTTTCCGTAGTAAAACCTATTTATACTGTATGATATAAACAAGGTAAATAGTATAACTATTGTAAAAACTATTAACATATATGTTCTAGTTAATTTTGATTTTATGCTGTGAGATTTCATTATTTGTTAAACTCTGGATTTAATCTATATCCTGTACCCCAAACAGTTTCTATATAGATTGGTTTTGATGGATTGTCTTCAATTTTTCTTCGTAGCCTACGTATATTGACATCTACTATCTTCATATCGCCATAAAAATTTTCTCCCCATATTTTATTTAATAGGTCGTTTCTAGTTATGGTTGCGCCATTTTCTTCAAAAAATAGTTTTAACATCATAAATTCAGTGCGTGTTAGTTCTATTTCTTTTCCGTTTTTTAGACAAATTCTAGCCTCTATGTTGAGTTCAAAAGGTCCTCTTTTTATTATAGCCTCAATTAATTTTTTTTCTGATGCAACTACACGTCTGTGGAGTGATTTTACTCTAGCTATAAGTTCCATAGGGGAGAATGGTTTTGTCATATAATCGTCAGCGCCTTTGTCTAGTCCATTTATTTTGTCTTTTTCTTGAACTCTAGCTGTAAGCATTATAATTCCGATGTTTGGCATTACTTTTCTTATATGTTCACATAATTCAAAACCGCTTATACCCGGTAGCATTATATCTAGTATTGAAATTGCAATATCAGGATTTTTTTCTAGTATTTTTTTTGCAGATTCACCATTTTTTGCTTCAAATACTTCGAAATTATTTCTTATTAAATTTATTTTAAGAATAGTTCTAATAGAACTATCATCTTCTACGATTAGTACTTTAGGCATAGTTCCTCCTATTTTATTAGTTTTGCACTGTTTTCTAGTGTTTTTTTGTCTAGTAATAAATTTCTGTATATTTTTAAATATTTTTTATCTATGTTATTAAATTCTTTTGGATAATAAACTATTAGTGTATGTTTGAAATTTTTTGCTATTTCTACGTATTCAAAATCTTTGAAAATGTCTGATGCTATTTTTTCATTCAACTCTGAATTTTTTATTAGTTCATACCTTGCAAGCCATAATAAATTATTTTTATCATCAATGTAATATACGTTTAAGTAGTCTTGTTTTTGCGATTTTACGCTACTTATTATGGTCATTTTATCTTTTATTATGTATTCAGTCCATAGTTTTGGTATAGTAATTTTGTAATTATCATTTTTACTTTGGTAACTTAGTCTTTTTAGGTTATATTTTTTATCTATATCATCAAATACATACCAACCATATATGCCATTTTCGTCTATGTTGTGACTTGAATATGTAGGGTTGTATATTATTGGAATTTCTATGTTGTAATCATTATTTATATCAGTACTAGAGAGTCTTTTGTTTTTTATAGTAGAATTATAGCTTTGACCTATTATAAATGGGTCTATGGCTAATGAAAGTTTGTAGTCTTTATAAAATAATATGTTAGTTGCAGATTTTAGACCGATATTAAAGTCTATAAAAATTCCCTTTTTTTTGTAATTTACTCTTCCGCTTTTAACATCGTAGTAAGAATTTATATCTTGATCCATTTTTATTTTGTCTACTTCTTTTATAGTATTATTATTTACTTCAAAAACTTTTGCATAAGCCTTTGTATTTCTATCTAACGCAAGTATAAATATATCTGTTATACCATTTTTATCTAAATCATCTACTATAATTTCAGTGTATGGTTCACTCCATATATATTTATATCCATAATTTGTTTTTAAAAATATGTGTGCTTTTTTAAAAATTGAACCTTTATTTTCTGTACCTATTATTATATCTTTGTTTCCGTCTTTGTTTAAATCTATAAATTCAGCATAATTTATATCACTATCTGTTATCTCTTCTTTGGCAAATACAGAGTATATATTTTGCATATTCTCTTTTAATATTATAAAACCTACTTTTTGAGTTTGATTGTTCTTATAAAACGCAAAAAATTCATTCTCTTTATTTTTATCATATTTTGATATATATCCCATTGAACTTAAATTTCCCGGTTTTAGAGGTCTTATAAATTTAGCAGAATTTGAAATGTTTTTATAAATAACTTCGTGTGCAAGTTTTTCGTTTACAGCAAGTTTTGGTCTTTCCAATAAGTCGCTAGGCGATTTAAATACTGTTTCACAACCTGTAACTATAGTAGAAATCGTTATTATACTAAAACAAACTATTAAATTTTTTATGAATTTAAGCGCCATTAATTTTGTCCTATCATATTACATTCCTTTGCTTTAACTAGGTATTATTATAAATCTATTATATAAAAAATGCAAGTTTTTAGACTGCTTATATAGCTAATAAAAAATATATTAATAAAATTTAATAATAAAAAAGTTGACTACAAGTCATTTTTGAGTATAATATAAATGACCGTTAGTCAGTTTATGTGAAAGGAGATTGATTATGAAAAGAGATATAAATAAAGATGAGAAAAGGGAAAGGCTTATTAATGCTAGCTTTGATTTATTTATTAAAAAGGGTGTAAATGAAACCACGATAAATGCTATAACTAAAAAAGCGGGAGTAGCAAAGGGTACTTTTTATTTATATTATAAGGACAAATATGAACTTTTAAATGAGCTGATACTGATAAAAAGTACAGAAATTTTAAAAAAAGCAACAGATGCATCTGTTACTTTGCCTAAGGGTAAAATTTCTGAAAGAACAATATTTATTGTAGACTTTTTAATAGAGTATTTTAAGCAAAATCCACATATATTAAAACTTATAGATAAAAATTTGTCTTGGGCTATGTTTGTAGAGGCGATAGAAAAAAATGATAATTACAGCGATATAAGAGAACTTTGCAAATTAGTTTTAGGAGATTTTGAAAGTGAAGGCTACACACAAAGTGACGCGGAAAAAATTATATTTATTATAATGGAAATGCTTGGTTCTGTATGTTATAGCAGTATTATATTGGAGCAGCCAGCACCTATTAATGAAATGAAGATAGTTTTATTTGATATTATAAGGAAAATATTTAATTAAAGGGGGATATATGAAAAGGTTTGGTTTGTTTATTTCTAATCATAGAATTTTAGTACTTATAATAGCCACTATATTGCTTATACCGGCAGGATTTGGCTTTATAAATACTAAAGTAAATTATGATTTACTTACTTATTTACCTAGTGAACTCGATTCTACAAAAGGACAAGTTATTTTAGAAAAAGACTTTTCTAATTCGGCAACTTCAATGCTAATGCTTAAAAATATGGATGAGAAGTATGTTTTAAGTATAAAGGATAAAATAAATAAAATAGAGGCTGTGGAAAAAGTTATTTGGGTTGATGATATAGCTGATATAACTGTTCCAAAAGAAATGTTACCTGATAAAGTAAAGGATACATTTTATAAAAAGGATACAACTTTACTTGTTATAAAGTTTAATACTTCGTCTTCTTCTGAAAACACTCAAAAAGCAATATCTAAAATAAGAGATATTGCGGGGAAAGATTCGTTTTTAGCTGGTATGTCTGCTATTATAAAAGATACTAGGAGCATAGCAGATTCAGAGGCGCCTATATATATACTTGTAGCGGTTTTACTTTGTGCATTGGTATTAGCTTTCACTAATGAATCTTATTTAACACCTATAATATTTCTTATTAGCATAGGTTATGCAATAGCGTATAATATGGGAACTAATATATTTTTAGGAAATATTTCTTATGTAACAAAAGTAATAGCAGCGGTATTACAACTTGGGGTTACAATGGATTATTCTATTTTCTTAATGCATAGATATGATGAAGAGCGTGGTCTTGAAGGAATTAGTAATGTTGAAGCGATGGCAGATGCTATTAAAAAAACTTTTGTATCTATTACCGGAAGTTCAACAACTACTATAGCAGGTTTTCTAGTTCTTTGTGCTATGCAGCTTAGTTTAGGTAAGGATATAGGAATAGTAATGGCTAAAGGTGTTGTACTTGGACTTATTGCTACTGTAACTGTACTACCTGCACTTATTCTAGTTTTGGATAAACCTATACATAGATTAAGGCATAAATCTTTTTTACCCGATTTTACAAGAACTGCAAAATTTGTAACTAAACATTATAGAATACTTACTATACTGTTTGTACTACTGTTTATACCTGCAGTTTATGGTTCGCAGAACACTAAAGTTTATTATAATTTAGATGAATCACTTCCAAAGGATTTACCGTCAATAGTTGCAACTAAAAAATTAAAAGAAGATTATAAAATGACGACTACACATTTTGTTTTAATTGATAAAAATATTGAAGATTATAAGGTTAGCAAAATGGTGGGTGAATTAGAAAAATTAGATGGTATAAATAATGTCTTTGCAAAGGAAAGTTTTATTGGACCTATGGTTCCTGACTTTGTACTTCCCGATAAGGTTGTAGCTGAATTTGAAAAGAATAACTATAAGTTATTTATAATAAATTCTGAATATCAAGCAGCTAGAAAACCTTTGGATATTCAGTTAACTAAAATGAAAGACATTATAAAAAAATATGATAAAAATGCTATGATAACGGGAGAAGGGGCGCTTACTAAGGATTTGATGAATATAGCGGATATAGATTTTAAGAGAGTTAGTCTTTATTCTATAGTTGCAGTATTTATAATTATAATGATTATATTTACATCATTATCTATTCCTGTTTTATTAGTTCTTGCAATTGAACTTGCTATATTTATAAATATGGCAGTACCTTATTACACTAATTCAGTTATACCTTTTGTATCTTCAATAGTGGTAGGTACAATACAGTTAGGTTCAACTATAGATTATGCAATACTTTTGACAACTAGATTTAGAGAAGAGATTAGACTTGGAAAAGATAATCAATCAGCTATGGAACTTGCGGTGTCTAGTTCTGCTAAACCTATAGTTACAAGTGCGCTTTCATTTTTTGCAGCGACAATAGGCGTAACTATAATATCTGATATGGAAATGGTAAGTTCTCTTTGTTCTATGATGGCAAGGGGTGCAATAATAAGTATGTTTGTAATAATTGTTTTATTACCATCTATAATGATGAAAAGTGAAAAAATAATAAATAAAACAAGTAGGAACTTTGAAAAAGAATAAAATATTTAGGAGAATTAAAATGAATAAAATTATTAAAAGGGGTTTATGCCTTAGTTTGGCATTTGTTTTAAGTTTTGGTACTTGCTTTGCCAATACTTTGAATTATGAAAAAGAAGAAACAGTTTATGTTTTAGCAGATGAAAACGGAAAGGTTAATACAGAGCTTATAAGCGTATGGGTTCACAGCAATAACGGAAAAATAAACGTAAATGATAAGACAGATTTTACTAGCGTAAAAAATATAAAGGGTAGTGAAAAAATTAAACTAGAAAATAATAATATATCTTATAACATAGAAAATTCAGATATTTATTATAGGGGTAGTAGTAAAAAAAATCTTCCTTTTGAAATAAACCTAACTTATTACCTTGACGGCGTTAAAATAGCGCCTAAAGATTTAGTAGGAAAATCAGGGAAAGTAAAAATTCTTATAAATACTAAAAATAATATTAAAAAAAATGTAAGCGTAAATGGAACGGATAGAACTATATATCTTCCAATGCTTGTAGCGGGAACAATTAATTTTCCTAATGATAGATTTAAAAATCTTAAATATAATAATGGTAAACTTGTAAATGATGCTAAAAATCAAGTCTTATCATTTGTAACAATGCCGGGTATGAAAGATAGTTTTAATTTCACATCAAGTAAATTTATTGAAAAGTTTGATAAGTTTAATAAAGATATCGTTATTGAAGCGGACGTTAATAAGTTTAAACTAGACTCTCCAATGTTTGTTGTTACAACAGATATTCCTGAATTTGATGAAAAATATAATGTAAAAGATGTAATAGATAGTGTAGATGAACTTAAAGGGAAGGGGAAAGACTTACTTTTTGGATTAGGTAAATTAAAGAGTGGTCAAGCTTTATTTGGTAGCAAATTAAAATCATATACGGGTGCGGTGGATAAATTAAATGGTGCAGGACAAATGCTTTCAAAAGGTTCTGATAAATTAAAAGAAAATGGTACTTTACTTGTTTCTGCATCAAATAAATTAACTGCTAGTTCAAAATTATTTATAGACGGAATTTCAAATTTTAATAATGCAAGTTCAAAATTGGTAAAAGGTATGAATATATATTCAGGTGGAGCTAATAAAATTTATACTGGACTAAACGCTTATATGAAAGGTTTAACTGGCGTAGTTAATAAAACTTCTGAATTTGCAAAAGGAGCTTCTACAATAACTACTTCATTAAATAAAATAAAAGGTGGACTTTCTAACGCTAATAAAGGTTTTACAAAATTATCAATAGAGTTAAATAAAACTATTAATCAAAATAAAACTGACCTTAATAAACAAATAGGTGTTTACAATGTGATGATTAAAAATATTGATAATTCATTAGGTCAAGTTAAAAATATTATGAGCAAAAGCAAAGATAAGAGTGCTTATTTAGGTATTATTAAAAATTTAGAAATTGAAAAAGCTACATTAAATAAAATGAAGGCATCTTCTATTAATAAATTAAATTCTTTAAATTCTAATAGTTCTAATGCTTCAGTTAAAAAATTATTGACAGCATATAATGCTATAGATACTAATTTAGGGTTAGTTGTCAAAGGTACATCATCTATTAGTGAAAATTCAAAAAAATTAAATGACGCTTGCTTAGTTTTGGATGCGAAGGGTAAAGAACTTAAAGCTGGAATAGATAAGTTAGGCGGTCTTAAAAATCAATTAAATGGTGGAATAAATAAATTAAATGCAGGTGCTGCTGAACTTCAAAATAAGACAAAGCCTTATATAGCAGGTATGAATGAATTTAACTTAAAACTTAAAACTTTTAATACGGCGGGAGTATCAGAATTTTCTAAAAATTTAAAACTTTATACTAGTAAAGTGAATACACTTTCATTAAATAATGGAAAACTTTTAGATGGACAAAATGTTTTAACCAATGGTAGTAATAAAATTTTTAATGAGTTAAGTAATGCAATGTCAAGTAGCAAACTTGAAAAGGTTGATAATATTATAAGTGATTTAGATACTATGGCAGTTATAAAAGATAAACTTGAAGAATTTTCAAACGAAAATATGTACTTTGCTCAAAATATGAAAGATGCAAAACAAAAATTAAAATTTGTAGTAAAAATTAAAGCTATAAAGTAAAAAATGCAGTGTTAGGAAATTATAAGACTAATAATTTAAAATATTTTGTTTGAATTTTTAGAGAACTACGAGTGTATAAACTTGTGGTTCTTTTTTTATAAATTTTATTTATATCACTATAAATAAAAAGTAGTCGCGTTAAATATTGCTACTCAACACAACTACTTTTAATAATTTAGCTTTTGAATATACTAAATATTTATAGTCCTTATTTTTTCTAATACAGATTCTTTTTCCTTATTTATTAAGTTGACTCTAGCTGTTATTTGATTAATTCCCATAGAAATACATCTACTTATAGCCATATTTGATAATTGCGGCTCAAAGAAATCTTTATATTTATTTAAAAATTCTTCTGTTTTAAAGAAGTTAGCAGGATATATAACAAATCTATCAAAGCTCATATCTCCGCCTAATGTATTTTTAATCCACTCCCAATTTTCGCAAGACCATTCCCAAAATGTTGATTGTGAATATGAATTATTTAGGAAAGGGGCATACCAAGCCATAGCTAAATCTTGTGGCTTTATAATATCTTTATCTTTAAGTATAGATAAAACTTTATTTACAGTTTCTTTTGATTTAGTAATTGATAATGCTCTTGCAAGTTCATATTTAAAGTTTACATCTACTGTATTAACATATAAATCGAGATATAAATCAACTAATTCTTTTGTTTCATTACTAATTACTTCTGCTTTTAATACGAAAAATCTTATTGATGCAGGTAATGATTCTAAATTATTTTTATATTCGTTAAATAGCTTATTAGCTTTACTGATTACTTCTTTGTCGTCTGCATATATCATTGAGCCTAAAGTTAATTGACGTACCATTTCATCTTCATCAGTTTCGTTTTCAGCTATTTCAAATCCTAAACGGTCATAATTTTTCTTAAATACATTTCTTATTATTTCTTTAAATTTCTTTTCTTCTTCGCTATTTTCATCTATAAATCTTTTTAAACTTGTTATAATCGTACTAGCTGCAGCACATACAGGATATGATTTTTCTTCCTTAAATAATGGTAATAAATCTAATAAGCTAGACATTGAAATTTGTCCACTTTCAGCTAATAGTCCATAATCTTGAACAAACTGTAATTTAGATATTTTATCAAGTTGATTAAACTCTACTAAAATGTTATCTAATAATTCGCCCTCATATTTAATAATGTAGTGCGCGGTATTTTCTGTATTTAGTCTTAAAGCAGTTTTATTTTTTGCTTTTAATTCACTATAATTTTCGATTACCAATTTTTCTGATGTTAAAGTTTCGGCAATACCTTCCCAATTAGAATTTAAAGGTACTTGCCACATTCTGTTTTTATCTTCATTTTCTCCAATGAAGAACTGCTTTTGAGAAATGATTAGGTTATTATTTTCTACTTTAACTGTTATTACCGGATAACCGGGTTGTTCTAACCAACCGTTCATAAAACTTGCAACATCTTTATTAGAAGTTTCACTTAATTTATCCCATAAATTTTTACCTATAGTATTATTGTATTTATGTTTATCAAAGTAATTTCCTAGCCCTTTTGAAAATGCTTTATCGCCTAACCATCTACGCAACATGTGCATTAAACGGCTACCTTTTGCATATACTATTGCAGGGTCAAACAATGTGTTAATCTCATCAGGATGATTGACATCTATGTGAACAGATTGAACTCCGTCCGTTGCATCTCTTTTTAAAGCGTGGATTATACCGCCTGTTTGGAAATCTTCAAATATATTCCAAGTTGGTTCAATTGCGTCTATTGCAACATATTCCATCATATTTGCAAATGACTCATTTAACCATAAATCATCCCACCATTTCATAGTAACTAAATTACCAAACCATTGGTGAGCTAGTTCGTGTGCTACAACTAAAGCAACTTGTTGTCTACTTGAAACGGTAGAGTTTTCATCTACAATTAAGCAAACTTCTCTATATGTTACAAGTCCCCAATTTTCCATTGCGCCTGCAGAAAAGTCTGGAATAGCGACGTGATATGATTGTGGAATTGGGTATTTTACTCCAAAATAATCTTCGTAGAACTCAATACATCTAACAGATATATCGAGTGCAAAATCAAGAGATTTAGGATTATGTGCTTTTGTTGCAAAAACTCCTACTTCTGTTCCATTTTTTGTTTTAGCGAGTTTGCTTTGCATATCGCCCAAAGCAAACGCCAATAAATATGATGACATAATTGGCGTAGTATCAAACGTCCATATACCTGTTTCTTTTCTATTTTCAACATTAATTTCTGGCATATTTGAAAGTACAATTTCGCCATCTAATTGGTCAAACTTAATTGCTAAATTAAAAGTAGCTTTTGCTTCTGGTTCATCAACACAAGGAAATGCCTCCCTTGCAAAATGGCTTTCAAACTGCGTAGAGATAAGTTCTTTTTTATTTCCATTAATGTTATAGTATGAAGGGTAAATTCCTGTCATATTGTCAGTGATTTTACCGCTAAACTCAAGTGTTAAAGTTGTATCTCCTATATTATTTAATTCAATGTGTACCGCTTCATTTTCATTATTCATTTCATATTTAACAGTTTCATAGTCCATACAAACTGAAGTTATATTTAAGTTTTTTTGATGTAGTGAAATGTTTTTTGAAATAGCCTTACCTTGAATTGTAACTTTACCGTTAAATATTTTTTCTTTTCTATTTATATCTAAAAATAAATTATAATTATTAGGTACAAATTTTTCTATATATCTTTCTACTTTATTCATAAGTTTCTCCTTATCTTAACATAATGTTTTTATTTTACTAATTTAGAAATTTCTTTGAATTTTGGGTGTTTAGCTGTTTTTAGAATTTCAAAAAGTATTGTTTCTGTTGGAATTATTGTTGCACCTATATGTTTTAGTGTACTTAAAGCTTTGTCGTGATTTTCTAGTAACCTAGAACCACACGCATCATAAGCTACGCATACATTAAATCCGTTTTGTATCAAGTCTTTTGCAGTCTGATATACGCATATATGAGTTTCTATTCCTGAGATAATAATTGTGTCTATACCTTTTGTTTTTAACTCATCTAGTACTTCTTTATGGTCTAAATAAGCTGAAAAGCTAGTTTTTTCTAGGTGTATCAAATCTTCACAACTTTTTTGTAATTCTTTTATTGTAAAGCCTAGCCCCTTTGTATATTGTTCTACTATTATAGTTTTTATGTCTAATATTTTTGAACCATTTATCAATATGTTTGCATTTTTTGCTATTCTTTCATTTTCTGATATTAACGGGAAGAGAACTTCTTGTATATCTATAATTAATAGCGCAGAGTTTTCAGCTTTTAAATTTAATGGTTTCATTTTTACGCCTGCCTTTCAATTTTTAATGTGTTAAGACTCTTTGATTGATTTTTTATTTTTTTATCTATGTTACAAACTTTTATGAGTGTTAAAATTTGTAACAGTATTAAACATATTAAAAGTCCTATTATTATTTTAGGTTTATTTTTCATATTTTTACCTTACTTCTTCCATTATTTGGTCTATGGCTGAAAATAAAAGTTCAAAAAATTCTTTTCTGTTGTTATCTCCCATATGACCTATTCTTAAAATTTTGCCGTTTAATATTCCAAGTCCTCCAGAAACTACAATATTGTGTTCTTCTAAAAGTTTATTAAATAATTTATCAGCAGATATATTTTTAGGAGGATAAAATGCAGTAACTGTGTTTGAAAGACTGTCTTTTCCATATATTTCAAAACCTTTTTCTTTAAGTCTGTTTCTAACCATTTCTGCGTATTCTCTGTGAACTTTTACAAAGTCGGTTTCTTGTAAGTTTTCTAGTTTATTTTTTAGTGCCATTATAGTTCCTATGCACTGCGTATATAAAAATCTATTTTCTCTTTGAGCTTTTATGTAAGAAAGTAAATTTAAATAATACGAATTTACATTTTCTCTATTATGTAAATAGTGTATTGCCTCTCTACTAAGTGAAATAAAACCTAAATCTGCGGGTAGGGATAGGCATTTTTGAGAACCGCCCAATAATACATCAATACAGTCTGTATCAAAATTTATTTCTTCTCCTGCAATTGCAGATACGCTATCTACTATACTTAAAATTTTTCTTTTCCTAAGTTCTTGGCATACTGTTTTTACATCGTTTGTTATACCGGTAGGGGTTTCACAGTGAACCATAGTAACTACTTTGTAATTATCTTTATCTAGCTCTTTTATAATTTCTGCTGTATCAAAACCTTTATCCCAATCAAATTTTAAAACTTTAGTATCAGCTCCTACATTTTTAGCTAAATCTTCAAAACCTTCTCCAAAAATTCCGTTTGCGACAATTAGTACTTTATCACCTTTTTCTATAAAGTTTAAACAAGCCGATTCAAGCGCAAGCATTGCTTCAGCTGTCATAAAAATAGTTTCTCCCTTATAATTTTTAATTAATTTATTGTATAAAGAAATAGTTTTTTTATAAATTTCTTTAAATGAATTGTCTAAATCTTGATTTGTATAGTGTTCTTGAAGTTTTTTTAGCGTGCTGTCAGAAATATTTGTTGGACCACTAGATAATATTAGTTTAGTTTTCATTGTTTCCCCTTTTAAAAATTTTTAATTTACTTAATTTGTTAGCTACAGGTATTGCTACTACGTAGCCAATTGCTAGTTGTGTTAGATCTCCTGGTATGCTTGAAAGGGCAGCTATATAATTTCCATACATTGCTACATTATATATAAAATATCCTGCTAGCATTTCTATGCTAGGTATTATAATTAACATCAAATAAAAAATTACTTTGTTTTCTTTTTTATTATCGTAAAGAGTACCTATTAACCAGCCCATTATACCCCTAACTACAAATGTGCAGGGCGCCCATACTTGCCAACCAGCCATAATGTCAAATAAACCCATTCCAAACGCACCTGCTATAGCTCCTTGTTTTTTACCGTATACCATAGCTATAGTGAATAAGGTTATATTTCCTAAATGTACAAGACCACCACTATTAAGTGAAAATGGTAAATGGAATTGTATGAAATAGCACGATACAAATACTAAAGCAATATTTATACCGCTTATAACTATACTCCTAGTTTTTATAGAATTCATAATTTATGTGTTTATAGGGTTAATTTAACCTATAATACTCCTTTCTGAATTTTAGACTACAATAGACGACAAGTATATTATATTTTAAAATACTAAAAAATCAAAGCGTAAAAGTATAATTTATATTATATTTTTTTAACATACTCTACCATTTTCAACAGAAAATATTTTATCAGCTATAGTCATTGTAGATTTTCTGTGTGATACAAGAACTGTGGTTCTTTCCTTATCTTCTTTAATTGATTTTAGTATAACCGCTTCATTTAAACTATCTAAATTACTTGTTGGTTCATCTAATAAAATAAGGGGGGAATTATGTAAAAATGCCCTTGCTAGTCCGATTCTCTGTTTTTCTCCGCCCGATAAGGTGCTTCCAAGTTCTCCTATTTCAGTTTCGTATTTTTTAGGTAGTGAGATTATAAAATCGTGAATTGATGCTTTTTTACAAGCAGAAATTATTTCATCTAGTTTTGCATCTAATTTTGCTATCTTTATGTTATTTGCTATGGTATCTTTAAATAATACAGTTTCTTGTGTTACAAAACTTTGCATATTTCTCAGTGAACTTGTTTTTATAGATTTAATATCTGTGTTAGTTATTTCTATTTTACCGCTATTTATATCCCAAAATCTCATTAATAGTTTTAGCATAGTAGATTTTCCGCTACCTGATTTTCCTATTATGCCTGTTATGTTTCCTTTTTTTAACTCTACATTGAAGTTATTTAGTACTTTATTTTCGTTGTAAGAGAAATTTACATTTTTAAACTTTGCAATTTCAAATTCTGGACTAATTCCCGTTTCATTGTATTTTATAGTAGGACTTTCTTCTAATAAATTTAAAACTCTGTTACCCGCAGCGATAGTAGAGCTTAATCCACTACCAAGATTTGCAACTGCTATAACTGAGCCGAAAGAAGATGATATAGCTATTGTAGGAATGATTACTGCATTAATATTAATTTCTCCATTTTTGTATAAGTAAGCACTAGTAAGTAGGGTAAGTAGGGTGAAAAACATAATTAAAAATCCCGATATAGCAAAATTGTTACCGCTTTGATTTTTCAAATTTTTTTCAAAGTTTGACATTTCTTTAGACTGCTTTTTTATTTTTTCAAGTCTTAGTTTAGTATTATTAAATTGTATTATTTCATTTAGTCCCCTTAATGAGTCTAGGAAAAATGTATTTAAGTTACCAAATTTTTCTCTATGCTTTGCTCCTAATTTATTAGATTTTTTTGAAATGTAGTAGGGGAGAACTATACCTATCGTTATATATGATATCATTGCAATTACTCCTAATAACAAATTATATGAGGCTATGAAAATACTCATAATTATACTTATTATTATTGCTATACATACAGGAGATATTGTGTGAGCATAAAATACTTCTAAAAGCTCTATATCACTTGTTATTATTGAAATTAGATTTCCTTTATCTTTGCTTTCTAGTTTAGCGGGCGCTAAATTCCTAAGTGCAGTAAAGACTTTATCCCTTATAAGAGCTAGAAGTTTAAATGCTATATAGTGGTTACACGCTTGTTCTGTATATCTAAGTAGTCCTCTTGTAAATGCACAAATACCTAACATAATAAATGCGGTTTTTAAACTTATAGAAGAGTTTATTCCTAAATTTGAAAGAATTGCAATTGTTCCTATAACAGGTATAAAAATTGCAGTTAAAAATCCTATAACGCCCATTATAATTGCAAGTATCATAACAGGGGTCAATGGTTTTACTAATACTATTAATTTTGCCATTATTTCAAAGGCTGATCTTTGTTTAGGCATCATTACCCCCTCTATACATTTCTAGTTTCATTTGTTTATCCCAAAGTTTTTTATATAAAGAATTATTTTCAAGTAATTCTTTGTGTGTTCCTTTTTCTTTTATTTCTCCATTTGATAAAACATATATATTATCAGATTTAACTATATTTGCTAGTCTGTGTGATATTAAAATTATAGTTTTGGTACTAGATAATTTATGGAGTATATCTAGTATGCATTTTTCGCTTTCTACATCAATATTGCTAGTCGCCTCATCCGAAATATAAACGTTGCTGTCTAGTAGTAAAGCTCTTGCAAAAGCTAATCGTTGTCTTTGACCTCCTGAAAAATTTAGACCTTGTTCTATAAGATTTGTGTCAAGTCCGTTTTCTGTTTTAAGAAATTCATATAAATTAACTAATTTTAGAGTTTCCCACATAAGTTCTTCACTTGCATTTTTATTTGCCATAAGTAAATTTTCTCTAACTGTGCCTTTGAAAATATAACTATTGTGATTTATTATTGTGATATTTTCATTTAAAATTTTTCTGTCTATATTTTTTAATTCTGTTTCGCCTATTGTAATACTTCCGTTATAAGATAAGTTTTGACCTGCTATTATTTTTGCTATTGTTGATTTACCAGAACCGCTTTCTCCCGCTATTGAAATAAAAGAATTTTTTGGTATTTCAATATCTATATTTTTTAATACAGGATTTGAATTATCATAAGAATAGCTTACATTTTTTAATTTAATATCTATTTTATCAATTTTTTCTTTTCCATTTTCAAATTCTTTTAAGTCTAAAAGTTTAAATATTTTTTGACTTGCAGCCATTCCGTTCATAGCTATATGAAAATAACTGCCTAGAAGTCTAAGGGGTAAGAAAAAATCTGCAGATAACAATATAATAACGATTAACGACCATAAATTTATTGCGCCTTTATTAAATTGTATTACAGATATCGTTATTCCAAGAGCCGAACCGCCGTATGCTACCCAGTCCATTAAAGCTATTGAATTTAACTGCATTGTTAGTACTTTCATTGTTACTTTTCTAAAATGTTCTGCCTCTACATTCATATCTTCATGCTTTTGTTTATCTGCTTGATATATTTTAAGTGTAGTTAGCCCTTGCAAATTTTCTAAAAAGCTACTACCTAATTTTACATATTGCGACCAATATTTTGCTAGAATTCTTTTTGCGATTTTTTGTACGAAAATAATTGATAACGGAATTAGTGGTACACATAAAAATAGCGATATGGCTGAAACAAAACTTATTGGACTTAAAGTTATAAATAATATTATGGGTGCTATCATTGCATAGAAAAATTGTGGTAGATAAGCGCCAAAATATGTTTCTAGTTGTTCTACGCCTTCTATTGCAGATTGCACAACTTCTGCCGTTGATATTTTTTCAGTATAATTACTCCCCAAATTAATTAGTTTTTTATATATACTTTCTCTTAAAATTAATTTGATGTCTTTAGCTGCCATATAGCTTTCTTTTGCTGCTTTTTTTGTAAATATAAATTTACATATCATCATAACTATAATTATTATAGAAGATATGTGTATAGTATCAAAACTTTTATTATATAAATTATTTATAATTTGAGCTATTTCAAATATTATAATAATGTTTGAAATTAATGTTAATATTTGAAATAGTATATTTCTTTTTATGTGTTTTTTTGACTTTGGAGACATATTGATTAGTCTTTTGTTTATCATCATAATTTTTTCCTTATTTTAAAGTAGATTTTTAATATAAAAAAGGGGGATAATATCCCCTTAAACTCTTTTTTATTATTTTACTTCTTTAAATCCTTGTTTTTCTAACATAGGAATTGTCTTTTTAAGACTTACTCCATTTACAGGGTCTTCTGTAAACATCATTCCTGGAATTTTTTTGATTTTTTCAAATTCTACTTTTCTATAGTTCATAGTTGTTTTTTCTGTTATTCCTTCTTTAGCGAAGTTTATTTTGTATTCAACACCTTTTAAATTCTTGTATTGGTCTGATATTTTTTTGATTTCTTTTTTTAGCTTCTCTAAAGCTTCGCCTTTTGCAGGGAATTTATCATAAACTATTTTACTTTCTATTGTTTGCTTGAAAGCAGTATCATCTTTACCAAAATATTCTATCTTCATTTCTATTCCTGGCTGTTTTAAAACAAAAGTTTTAAGTTTTTTATCAGTATCTTTCTTGCTAGAACAAGATGTTATTAGTAAAGCAACCATAGCTATAATAATAGTTTTTAAAATTATATTATTGTGTTTCATAAGTCCTCCTCATATTTTGACTTTTATATTTTCAGGTTATTATATCATAATATTATGATATAAGCAATATTTATTATATTTTTACAAATTTAAAGATCTTGAATAATCAAACATATGTTACATTTAAAATGTAACATATGTTTGATTATTCAAGACTTGTACTTACCTAGATTTTTTTTAGAGTTGATTATTCTATTTATTTATGTTAAAATTATTTGGTATGGGTACGCTATTTTCTAAAAAATAGTTTATGTTTGTTTTATGTCGTTAAATTTAAGTTTTTTAATTAGTAATTGAGGAGTAATTTGGATAAAAATAAACTAAATAAAAATTTGTCATCAGTTAATGTTTTAGCGTTAGCATTTGGATGTATTATAGGTTGGGGT
>PDWI01002342.1_pt1 | contig 28559 bp, 25 predicted proteins | sample 1430891 | NCBI WGS metagenome assembly PDWI01 (sample SAMN01162508, study PRJNA174530) | Oral metagenome, whole genome shotgun sequencing project. | biome: Marine environment; feature: Marine mammal; material: Swab sample of the gingival sulcus; isolation source: swab sample of gingival sulcus... | reverse complement strand
CCTTGACAGGATAGTGCCAAGTGATAAAGAATTACCGGTTCATCCACTCTTGTTTCCAAAGCCTGTTCAAACTGGCTTGTGGCAAGACTGTAAGATTTACGTTTAAAATGCACCCAACCAAGGGTGTCTGCAATGTTGGCGTCATCTGGTTTTGCTTGTTTTGCTTGCATAGCTAAACGTAGAGCCTCACCGAGATCCCCATTTTCATCTTCAGCTATGAGCCAGGCGAGATTATTTAAAGCGACTGCGACATTTGGATTTATTGTCAGTATTTGACGGTAATAATCCATTGCCTGAGATGGTTTGCCTTGGTGCTCAGAAAGAGTCGCGAGTCCCATGAGGGCGGCAGTGGAGTTTGGCTTTGTTTCCAAAAGTTTTTTAAACTGGGCAATTGCTTCATCGGTTTTTCCAGTGATTGCCATCAAGCGGGCACTGAAAATATAGATTTGTGGGTTATTCTGATCAAGTTCTTGAGCCTTTGTAAGGGTGGTGAGGGCTTTCTCAAATTCTTTATTCTCTGCCTGAAGCCTTGCAAGAATAAGTAAATGTCCGGCTGCCTTGGGTGCTTTTGCAATATATTCGTTAACTAGCTGGATGGCTTTTGCATTATCTTCTTTCGCTTCAGCACCTACCAGCAGGGCCAGTACTCGAGAGTTGTCTGGTGATGCATCAAGCATGGCTTTGAGAGTGGTGACAGCCTCGTCGGTTTTTCCTGCTCCCAGATAGGCAAGAGCTCTGGTTCCCTTTAGCTCGGAATCAAGGGTAACTTTTTTTTCTATCTCTTCAATCATCTTGAGGACCTTGTCAAATTCTTTCTTCTGCAAGGCACTTTTGGTCAACATTTTTACTGCGACAAAATTTCGCGGATCCAGATGGAGAGCAATGCTTGCTTCTTTTGCGGCCTCCTCACTTTGCCCCTGCATTAACAGCATTTGGGCGTAAAGGGTGTGGAACATTGAATTTCTTGGTCGTTTCTGAATTGCCAGATTGATGTTTTTCTGGGCAAGTTCCATATCGGCAAGACGAAGACGACTAAGAGCCAGATAATAATGAGGTTCTGCCCATTTTGGGAAATTTGTGGTGAGAGATTCGAGAATGGTCACAGCTTCCTGTGGGGTATTCTCTTGCAGGGCAAATCGTGCTTTTACAAGTAATGCTTGACCGTTACCATTGTCTGTGGTGAGGATCTCATCCATCATTTTTTTGGCTTCTTGATACTTGCCAAGGTCAAAAAAATGTCCCGCAAGGATACCTTTTAGCTGGATGTTTTTTTCAATTTCCTCAATACCCTTGTTCAGGAATTTTGTTACCTCTTCTGGTTTTTGTGTCTTTTTGTAGAAACGAGCGGCAGCCAGGCGAACATTTTCGTTTTTGGGTGCAATTTCTATCGCTTTTAAATATGCGCTTTTAGCTTTTTCCAACTGGTTAAGTTTTGAGTAGATGTCTGCCAGAAACATTTGAGCCTGGAGGGAATCGTCCATTTGTCTTTCAACCTGGGTTAATAGCTCTTCAGCTTTTTCCGGCTGCTTTTGTTGTAGGTGTTGAATGATCAGCGCCTTGTAGGATGAAAGATTTTTGGGCTCTTTGAGAATTATCTTTTGAAAAATTTCTTCACTCTTATCCCATTTTTTCTGGGCAACATAAATCCTGCCCTGGATATTCAGTAACTTGACGGAGTCAGGCTGTTGTATGAGAGCCTTGTCGATTGATTGCTGGGCTTTTTTCAGATTTTTGTCAATCAGGTCAAGATTTGCAAGCAGGGCAAGAGCGTCCACATGGCCACTGTCCACCTGGAGAACCTTTTCAATCTGGCTGCGACTTTCCTTTGGGTTTTTGCTGAGAAGAAAAAACTCAGCTACTTTAGTACCAGCGTCAAGGTTGTTTGGATCGAGACTGGCTGCACGCTGTAGTTCGCTAAAGGCCTCGCGAACCTGGCCTTTTTCGAGAAAAAGCAAACCAAGTTGGTAGCGGGCGTTTGCATATTTTGGATCTAGCTGAATAGCGTTACGCAGTTCTATAATTGCCGAATCTGTTTGTTTTTGTTCGATGTACTCCAGAGCTTTGGAGTAATGATCCTCTTTGCTGGCTTCTTCTTTTGAGCAACCAGCAAAAAAAAGAGAAAAACAGGTGAGAAATATTATCAGTAGTTTTGAATGTCTCATTTTTCTTCCTAAAAAATTTGAATTTATTGAAAATATTTTACTGAGTCGCATATTATCCAATTATTTTATAAAAAATAATGAGTTTTTCCTATCTAAAAAGTGAATTTTTTTTCAACTTACAATATAATAACGGATGTTTATCATGCTGATTTAATAGAAATCTGTTTTGTATAAGTTTTATTTCAACAATAATGAGGTTCTCTATGACACGAATTTTTCAGTTGTTTTTGTTGGTGAGTGTGATTGTTTCTTTTGTTGTTGCCAGTTACGCGGCACAATCAACTTCCGATGTGGCGGCAAGTGTAGACCTTAAGAAAAAGACATATCAAAAAATTAAACAGGCAACCACGGAGGCTGAGCGGGAAAAAGAGTATGTTATCGGTGCCGGCGATATTTTGCAGATACATGTTTATGGTGAAGGTGATATGTCTGCTACGGATATGAGCGAAGGAATGCTTGACCTTGGTGCTTCAAAGGAGTTGAAGGGGATTATGGTTCGGGTCGATGGTCGGGCATCATTGAAACATCTGGGTGATGTTGAAGTGACTGGCTTGACACTGACAGAGCTTGCCGACTACCTCAAGGTTCTTTATGGAACAGTTTTTGATGATCCTTTGGTGACAGTGGTTCTTGGAAAGAGTAACTCCAAGCGTTATACAATCATGGGAAAAGTGCCAAATCCTGGTCTCTACAACATCAATTACCCTCTTAATATCGTTCAGGCACTTGCCCAGAGTGGTGGTTTAACGGAATGGGCAAATTCCAAAATTACCCTTGTACGTAAAAATATACGGGAAGAGCAAAAGCTGTTTGACGGAAACAAGCTACAGTTTGACTATGATAAATTTCTGGATGGTGAAGAGCTTGAAAAGAACATTATGCTGAAGCCGGAAGATATTTTAATTGTCCATTAACAGCAGGATACTCAATGAAAGTGAAGAAACACAATGGCAGGGCCGCACTTCTGGCGGTGAGTTTTGTTTTGTCTTTGGGGGGCACGGGCGATAAGGCTGAGGCCCGGGTTAATGTCGTTTCTACATCTGTTGGTTTGGGTATTGAATATCTTGATCAGGATAGAACTGCTGGAAACGGTGATTATTATTTTCGTCATCGTTTAACACCTGGGTTTTATTACACCAGTGAAGCCGAAAGAGACCAATTGAAATTGTCTCTGCTGCCTTCAATCCGTTATGATCATTACAGTGATGATACGGATTTTGACCTTGCTTTCGGTGTTGATGGGTTGAGATTTTTGTCAGAGCGGTGGCAGGTTGGTTTCTCTGAAAAGTTTACTTTAACTGATACAGCCGGGTATAGTGGTGAAGACCCTGCAGAAGAAGATGATGCAGTAGCCAGTGATACAGGCAGGAGACATTACTGGAAAAATGATTTTAGTCTTTTTTCTGAATACAGCTATGCCATTGATAGTAACTTCCGCCTGACCTACATCTATAATAAGCTGGAAAATGAGAGTCGTAATATATCTGGAAATTATGAAAATTATGATAAGCATAGTTTCAGATTTAATCTGAATCACACTTTTAACCCATACTGGTCATCATCTTTTTCCACGACTTATATTCGAGGACTCTACGATTCTCCCAATGCTATTGTCGGTGTTGATTCGGATTTGGACGAATATCGACTGACTGCTGGGGTAAATACAAAAATCATAACTCACCATACTTTCGGTCTATTCTATTCATATACTGCTACCGATCATGATGCTCAAGGTCAGAATGATTCTGAAGTGCATAGCGTAACTCTGAACTGGAAGTATAATTATTCACCTGAGATTTCCTTTGATGCAAGTAGTGGTGTGACTTTTAGCGACCTGGACAACGGTGGTGATAAATGGGGTTGGAATGGTGGCGTTGGTATGGATTACAGGTTTGAGCGTGGTTCTGTGCGTTTGTCTGCCAATCAGCGTTATGATACAGAAAATTTTACTGGCTCAATTTTGGACTCCGGGGTTAAACGTGTTCAGGAAGCAAAGTTGAACTGGAGTTATCAACTCTTTAAAGAAACCACTGTAGGGTCTTTTGTTAGTTACCGACACAATAGACAGGAAAATAATGGTGGTAATGATCTTGATACTGAGAAATGGATTGTAGGTGCAAGCCTTACCCAGGGGCTGTGGAAGGACTTTTCAACCAGCTTTTCCTATAATTATGTAGATCAGGATTCAGACAGAGTGGGTGATAGTTACAATGAACATCGTTTGAGCCTGTCGCTGAATTATACCAATGAATTGTTTAAGTGGTAATGGTTCATAACCATGCCAACCGTGTTAGCAGTGTGAACTATGCTGGATATCCTGCAATTTCTCAATAAGGAACTGAACCCGCCTCCTCTGGATTCAGAGACTTGTGCTTTGCAGGATTGTGCAGGGAGGGTTTCTGCTGCTGACCTTTTTTCTGCTTTTGCCGTTCCCCATTATGATGAATCTACCCGAGATGGTTACGCACTAGGTGCAGTTTCTGCTGATGTGACCGTTGGTTATAAACTGATTGAAGACGAGGCTTTTGCCGGAAATACCAAGACAATCAGACTATTACCCGGGCAGGCATGTCATGTTATGACCGGTGGGATGATCCCGTATGGTGCAGTTAGAGTTGTTCCCAGGGAACTTGTCACTGTGGCCAGAGATGGCGTTTTTAACGTTTTTGATTTGAGTAGTTTGCCTGTTTTTATAAAAAAAGCTGGGGCTGATATTGCCAAAGGAGCCTTGCTGGTTAAACAGGGAACACCTTTGCAGCCAGATCATCTTGCTCTGCTTGCTCAATCTGGATATCGCCAGGTTGAGGTCTATCGGCGTCCTCTGGTTGGTTTTTTTTCTACTGGCAGTGAGTTGATAGATGTTGGCAGCAAACCGGCACCGGGGCAAAAGGTAGCCTCAAACCGCTACTTGCTTCAGCAGCTTTGCCGCTCTTTTGGGGCAAATGTGCATGATCTTGGAATTGTTGATGATAATCAGGAAAGATTAACCGAATTTGTCAGAAATTTGTCGGATAAGAAGTTTGATCTGCTGATCAGTACCGGAGGTATGGGACCCGGCAAGTATGATTTACTTGAAAAGGTTTTTACAGAGAGTGGTGGCAGGATGATGACTAACAGTCTGCCACTTGCTCCTGGTAAATCAACCCTGGTCGGTTGGTTACAAGACAGCCTTTTTTTCGGTTTACCCGGAACCCCTTCAGCGATTCGTCCACTTTTTACTGAACTTGTCAGTCCTGCTCTTCTCTCACTTCAGGGACTAACGACCCCTTTCCCGCAAACCGGGAGGGCAATTCTTCAAACACCGTTAGATATCAAAAAAGGCGGGCAGCTCTCGCTTCGACCTGGAAAACTGGAATTTCAGGGGATCACAAGAATTGTTAGGCTTGTTGAAGATGGTGAGGTTGCCAATTGTTATATTCTGCTTTTTCCCGAACGAGGTTCCCTGCATGCTGGAACGGTGGTTCAGGTACATGAAACCCGTTCTCCTCTTGAGACATAGAGTTTACAACTTGAGTAGTTCTGTAAACATTCCAGGCTCAAGGACAATTTTCATGATTAAATTTTTCCAGAATGTTTTTCATTGTTAAAAAAATAATTGAAAACAGGCTAACTGCATAACTTATAGAGATGAACGTAAAAAAAGTTTACATAAGCGTTGATATAGAGGGTGTTTGCGGGCTTACCAGCTGGGATGAAACAGAGGTTGGATTGCATCGCTATGAAGAGTTTAGAGCTCAAATGAGCCGTGAGGTTATAGCTGCCTGTGAGGGGGCAATGGCAGCAGGTGCAGAGGAAATACTGGTGCAGGATGCCCATGATAGTGCAAGAAATCTGATTGCTGCTGAGCTCCCGGAGGCAGTACGCCTCGTCAGAGGCTGGAGCGGTCATCCTTATATGATGATGCAGGAGCTGGATTCATCCTTTGATGCGGTATTGTTTATTGGTTACCATGCGGCGGGAGGCAGTGCTGGCAGTCCTCTTGCCCATACCATGACCAATAGTCGGGCTTACTCGATTCATATCAATGGCAGGTTGGCATCAGAAATGTATATTAACTACCTTATCGCCTGCCTCGAGGATGTTCCTGTGGTCTTTGTTTCCGGCGATCTGGCTGTGTGTGCTGAAGCCGCTGAAACAATTGCCGGCGTGTCGGCGGTGGCTGTGAAGGAAGGAGTCGGTGCTTCGACCATCAGTTTGCATCCGTCGGAAGCCTGTCGACAAATTAAGGAGGCTGTAACCAATAGTTTACAATCGAATAGTTTTCCCGAGATTGGCAGCTTACCTGTTCACTTTGAGGTGATGGTTCATTATACAAAACCTGAACTGGCTTATAAGGCTTCATTTTACCCGGAAGCTGAGTTGAGAGAACCAATGGTGGTAATATTTCGCAGTTCAGAATATTTTGATGTTCTAAGTTTTTTGCTGTTTGCTCTCTAAAGAATGATATGGTGGATTATTCACCATATCATTCTTTAAAAATTGTCAGTAGTCATTGCAGCTTGATTTTAGTTGTAAAAGCTTTCAGCTTCCCATCATGGCTGGCAGGAAAGTAACGATTTCCGGTATCACCACAATAATACCGAGGGCAAGCAGGAGCAGCAGGAAAAATGGTAGTGCTGCATAGGCAACCCTGAGGATGTTGATTCCGGTAAGTCCCTGAATAACAAAAAGGTTGAAGCCGACTGGCGGAGTAATCTGTGACATTTCAACGACAATTACCACAAATATACCAAACCATAACGGATCAATTCCTGCCTGTTGTACCATTGGCATTATCACAGATGTGGTGAGTACCACAACAGAAATACCATCCAGGAAGCAACCGAGGATGATGAAGAAAATAGTTAATGCTCCCAGCAGGGCGTATGGCGAAAGTTCCATAGTACCGATCCATTGGGCAAGCATCTTCGGGATTCCGGTAAAACCCATTGCTACTGTTAAAAATGCGGCACCGGCAAGTATAAAGGCGATCATGCAAGATGTTTTGGTCGCACCAAGGAGACCTTCTATAAAAGTTTCCTTGCTCAAGGTACCTGTTATTTTTGACAGTAACAAGGCAAGAAGCACGCCTACTGCTGCCGCATCGGTCGGTGATGCAATACCTGCGTAAATAGAACCGAGTACCCCACCAATGAGAAGTATAACAGGCAGAAGGCGTTTACTTCCCTCAATTTTCTGTTTTAATGTGTATTGTTGGGTTTCACGGGGAATTCTTTTATGGTTGAGCAAAGACCAGAGAACTACATAGCCGATGAAGAGTCCGACCAGTAGAATTCCTGGTAATACTCCGCCGATAAACAGTCTGGCAATTGACTGTTCTGTGGCAACACCGTAAACAATAAGAATAATGGATGGGGGAATAAGCAGTCCCAGGGTTGCTGAACCGGCAAGGGTACCAATAATCATCCTTTGCGGATAGCCGCGCCCTTTCAGCTCGGGGATGGACATTTTGCCTATGGTGGCAGCGGTTGCCGCCGATGAACCAGAAACCGCTGCAAATATACCGCATCCAAGTACGTTGACGTGCAGCAATCGTCCCGGTAGATGGGTTAGCCAGGGAGCAAGTCCCTCAAACATATCCTCGGAGAGGCGCGATCTGAAGAGAATCTCACCCATCCAGATGAAAAGCGGCAGGGCGGCAAGAGCCCAGCTGTTGCTGGCTCCCCAGACTGTGGTGGCCAGTATATTACCCACCGGTGCTCCAGTAAAGATCATCATTCCAATCATCCCGACTCCCAGAAGGGAGAAGGCAACCCAGACTCCGCTGCCTAACAGGGCAAAGAGCAGCAGAAGCAGAACGGCTGTCATTGTAAGTTCAGACATAATAACTCCTACTCACTTTGTTGTTTGACAACGGTGTCTTCGAACTGTTTGTAATAGCTGATAGTTTTTCTACGCAATAAACAGATCAAATCATCAACCAGAGAAATTGAAAGAATAACAAGGCCCAATAGCATGGCGGTTTGTGGAATCCAGAGGGGAACCGCAATCATTCCGGGGGAGAGGTCGTTGTAGGTAAAGCTCTCGTATACCAGATAGCCAGTGTAGTACGAAAAATAAATGGTAGCTGTTGCTGCGAAGAGTAAGCACCAGCCCTCAAGAATTTTTTGTGCTTTTTCTGGAAGATTCGAAAAAATCAGGGTAACACGAATATGGCTGCCTGAGCGCATTGTATAAGCTAATGCCAAAAATGATGAAGCGGCCAGAAAAAAACCGGTAAAATCAGCGTAGGAAGGGATGGTGAGTCCGACAGCTGTTCCGGTGAGTATTGTAGAAATACGATCCACAGTGTTGAGTGCCACTTGACAGACAACCAGTAAACAAATGGTCAATAGAAAAAACGCTGCAAGCCAGCCGCTTGCATTATATAACGAATCAAGAGCTTTCCGTGTCATAATAACTAATAATTTTGTTCAGTACATTCAGCAGGCGGAAATGTGCTCAATGTACTGAACCGTTAACTGTTATTTGTAAGCCTTCAGTAATTCAGTACCTTCAGCACCTGCTTCTTTTTCAAATTCAGAAACGATTTCAGTGCCGATTGTCTGCAATCCTTCCATTAGTTCGGGAGTAGGAGTTACTATATTCATACCGTTGTCGGCCATAATTTTAATTTTGGCAGCGGTTTCTTCCTTACTCATTGCCCAACCGCGGCTTTCTGCTGCAGCGGCAGCTTCCAGCAGCGCGCTTTGAACATCCTTGTCAAGACGACGGAAAGCCTTCTTGTTTATAACAACAACATTTTTGGGTAGCCAGGCCTGAATATCGGTAAAGTATGTAACGAAGTCCCAGGCTTTGGAGTTAGCACCGGTGGATGGAGAGGTAATCATTGCTTCAACACGACCTGTTGAGAATGCCTGTGGAATATCAGGAACTTCTACCTGAGTAGGTGCCGCTCCAAGTTTGTTGGCAAGTTTTTCGAGGGTAGCGTTGTAGGTTCTGAACTTAATCCCTTTGATGTCCTCAACCCTGGCGATGGATTTTTTTGTGTAAAGCCCCTGTGGTGGCCATGGAACGGAGAAGAGTGGCATTAGACCCTGTTTATCAAGTAATTTTGCTACGATTGGCTTTTGAGCTTCCCACAGTTTTTGGGCATCGTCATAATTGGTTGCCAGAAATGGTTGGGAGTCCGCAGCAAAAATGGCGTGCTCGTTTCCAAGCAATGACATAAAAAATTCACCAGCTGGAACCTGACCACCGCGAACGGCATTTTTTATCTCTGGATGTTTAAAGAGAGATCCGGCGGTGTGTAACTTGATCACCAGTTTACCGTCAGTTGCCTTTTTTACATCTGCCGCGAACTGGGCAATATTTTTTGTGTGAAAGGTCGCATCTGGATAAGGGGTTGGCATATCCCAGGTGGTTGCTGCGCAGGCGACAGTTGCGATGCTTGCGGAAAGTGCTGCTGCTCCTATTGTAGAGATACACTTTTTGGTAAATCCTTTCATTGCGGAGTCTCCTTTGTTGATTTAATAGGAATGGGTACCGGAGAGTCGCAGGTTACGAATGTTCACCTGAACTCTCTGTTGTGTAACGTTTTTACAGCTAAAATTGTCATGCAAGGAATAAAATAACGCATAAAGCAACTATCTGCTACAAAATTTCGGTTATTTGTGTGCTTATTTGTTTTTTGTTGATAGTGCTTTTTGCGGGTAAAAAAATTGATAGAACTCAAGTAGTTCGTTTTTTATTTCTTTTGTATCTGCTATCTGAAAACGTACGATATCGCCAGCCTTGCGCTGGGCAAGCTGGTAAATATCCCTTGCCGCGACAACTCCGAGAATGGGATAACCGCCGGTACATTGTCTATCATTGAGAAGGATGATAGGTTCCCCTGCTGTTGGAATCTGAATGGCACCACATGGTACACCAATGGAAAGGATATTCCCTTTATTTCTTCGTAGTTTTGAGCCGCTGAGCCTGTAACCCATTCTGTCGGCATCATTCGTTACGCAATATGTTGATGTCAGGCATTTTTTTACACTTTTCTGCTCAAATTCTTCAAAATGGTAACCTGGAGTGAATCTGAGGGTTAGTTCAGAATTATAATCCGGGATAAATTTTCTGGGCACCCGTCTGTGCATGAAATCTTTTGAAGATTGGTATTGTAATTGATCCCCAGCTTCAAGTTTGTTGCCATTGAGACCTCCTGTCTTTTCTCGTACCATGGTGGAACGTGAATTGAAAAAGACTGGGGTGTCAAAGCCACCTGTGATGGCAAGGTAGCTTCTCAGGCCGTTTTGCATGATACCAAAGCTGAGGATGTCTCCACTGTTGACCCTGGTTGCAGCCCAGTTCTCAATTGGGATGTTGTTGAGCTTTGCTCCCATGTCTGCTCCGCCAAGGGCAATAGTTGTTGGGCTGTCAAAGGTAAAGGAACAGTTGCCTACAAGGATTTCAAGGGCTGCTGCCTCTGGATGATTGTCAAGTAGTCGATTTGCCCAAAAATAAGCATGTTTGTCCATTGCTCCTGCTTCTGCAAGACCTGCTTGCTGGCACATCTGCCGTCCCTGATCCTGGATAGTGACGAGGAAACCTTTTGTGAGAACCTTCATTTTGCTCATGGGATTTCCCCTTCTAATTCTCTATATTCCTCTCTTGAGATTGAGCGAAATTGCACAAGATCTCCCTGCTTAAAAAGACTTGGTTTCTTTCTTTTTGCATCGAAAACCTTCAGTGGTGTGCGACCTATTATATGCCAGCCTCCCGGCATTTCAATAGGGTAGATTGCTGTCTGGAAATCTGCAATGGCGACGGAGCCGGCAGGAATCTTGAGTTGTGGTACCTTTCTTCTCGGTAACTGCATTTGTTTGGGCAGCTCACCCATATAACCGAAACCTGGACAGAAGCCGATCATATAGACAAAAAATGGCTTGGCGGTATGTTCCTGGATCAATTCGTTCAGGCTGTAGCCAGTATCTTCCAGTATTTCATCCATAAATTCTGCGACTTCGTGACTGTAGTAGGTTGGGATTGAGATAACTTCACCGCTGGCAATATCTTCTGTGTAGCTGATTTTTGCCAGAACCTCAGCCAGTTCTCCCGTAAAATCACCAGTTATGTATGGCTGGAAAGTAATGAGTAAGGCGTCGTAGGATGGGATGGTGTTCAGAACTTTGTTGGCAAAATGTCTGGCGACAGCTTCACTGCAGCGGGCAATATAGACCGAGAGGTGGGTACTGAAAGGCTGGTGGTATTTTACCAGCAGTGAGTTTTCAGCCACCTGGCTGATACTGTAAATCTTATCCATGTTGGTTAATGATTGATCTGAACTGTTTGATAAGTGAAACTCCTTCTCCATCACCATGTACACATAAACTGTCTATTGGAAATTCAAGGCTTCGATTGTTGATTGCCTTTATTGGCTTATCATTACAGAGATCTGTTACTCTGGCAAGCATCTCCTTCGCAGAGAGAAAGGCTCCTTTCTTTCGTCTGTTAACCAGGCTGCCGTCATCTTCATAACCCCTGTCAACAAAACCTTCGAGGATTATTTGAATACCGTATTTTTCACCAAGTTTTTTATGGCTTGCAAAATCTGATGTGGCAAGAAGCATGAGTTTCAGGCCGGATTCAGCTGTTGCCTGCATGATGGCTTTAAGAATATCCTCCTTCTTCATCATGGTATTGTAGAGAGCACCGTGGGGCTTGATATAGGTGAGAGCAGCCTGATGTTTTGAACAAAATGCCTTCATTGCTCCAACCTGATAGAGAACCAGATTTTCTACTTCTGCTGGTGACATATCCATATTGCGTCGCCCGAAGCCCTGTAGATCCGGGTAGCCGGGATGGGCGCCGACAGTCACATTATGTCTGGCAGCCAGAGCTACGGTATAATTTATTACATCCGGGTCGGAGGCGTGCATGCCACAGGCGATATTTGCCATATCAACATAGCCCATTACCTCATTGTCAGCACCTATTGAGTAATTGCCGAAGCTCTCACCCATATCGCAATTTAGCAGCATTGTTATTCCTCCATTTCTGGCAACTTTCTTTTGTTAAATAAGGCAATATGTTACGATATTTACTGGTAAACTCAATAAAAATATCTCTCCTGACGATACTTTGTGTGTTTATTGTATGTCAGGTGAGTTTGACAGGCTGTATCTGGATTATATTCCTTGGGCTGAGCTGCTGATAATTTTCATTTGTTAGGTTCCTTATGAGATTATGAACGTGACACCTGGCAGGAATATATTGTATTTTATTTATTCCGTTTTGAAGAGAGTGGTAGTGGTTGATTAACAGGCGGGGAGCATTAAGGATGCTTCTGGTTCGCAGAGCTGTTGATAAATACAGGGAAAGGAGATGAGTTCATGAGTATGCAGGAAGATTTGAAGGGGCAGCTTAAGGTTGCCATGAAAGCAAAAGACAATGATCTGGTCGGTGCTCTTCGTATTTTAATTGGTGAATTTCAGCGTCAGCCAGAAAAGGAACTGAGCGACGAACAGGTGATCGGTATCATAAAAAAACTGATTAAATCCGAGAGGGAACTTCTGGTTTCCCAGAAGAAGGAAAGGTCTGGCTTTCTGACTGTAATGGAATCCTTTCTGCCCAGGCAGGCCTCGGATGAGGAAATTCGTGCATGGATTGAAGCCAATGTGGATTTTTCAGAATTTGGCAACAAGATGCAGGCAATGCGTCCGATTATGAGCCATTTTGGTTCAGCCGCAGACGGTAATGCAGTAAAAAGGATTCTTCTCTCCCTGTAGTAGCCTTGACCGGTTTTGAGCTATTATTGATCTATGAAAATATTTGATTTTTTGGGGCTAAGAACAGCACTATACTCAGTTTTTGCTTTTGCGGACCGGGAAATTCAGAATACCAGGAGAAAAAGATGTTACTTGATTTGTTGAAAAAAAGACGAAGTATTAGAAAGTTTGAAGAAAAGGCAGTTGAACGGGAAAAAATTGATCAGCTTCTTGAGATTGCTTTACGCTCTCCTTCTTCCATGAGTCGTAATCCCTGGCATTTTATCGTTGTTGAAGACAGCAAGAAGATTGACGCATTGTCCCGGGTAAAAGCTCATGGCGCATCTTTTATGAAGGGTGCTTCGCTGGCCATTGTGGTTGCCGCTGATCCTGAAAAGTGTGATGTGTGGGTGGAAGATTGTTCCATAGCAGCAATTCTTCTTCATCTTGGTGCTTGTGATCTTGGACTTGGCAGCTGCTGGGTTCAGGTACGTGAAAGGCAGGATAAAGAAGGAGGAGCGGCCGAAGAGAATGTTGCCAAAATCGTTAATCTCCCTGAAAATATGCGAACCCTGGCTATTTTGGCCATTGGCTATGGAGCTGAGGAGAAAGCAGGGCATCGAGGTGAAAATTTGCCAAAGGGACATATTCATCTGGAACGTTTCAATCGTTAATCAACTTTAATGGTGCGGTTGACAGAAGAACAACAGCGCATTGTTTTACATCCTGGCGGGCATGCCCGGGTACGTGCTGTTGCAGGTTCCGGTAAAACCACGACTATGGTGGAGCGGATTCATCATCTTCTGGCTAAAGGGATTGCTCCCAATAATATTCTTGTGCTGATGTTCAATAAGTCGGCACGGGATAATTTTCATCACACGCTGAAAAACCGTTTGACTAATTCCTCATTGGTTTCGCCGGAGGTTCGTACTTTTCACTCTCTGGGGCTGCGTCTTATAGAAAGTTTTAGTCGTCGTGGTTGCCTGCCAAAATTTATCCTGAAAACTGAGGAGCATTTTAAGGAACATCTGGTTCGACAAACAGCTTCTCAGCTTGTTGAGAACAATAAGGATGGCTTTGATATAAGAGAGAAACTAGAAGAATTCCTGGATTTCATCGAACTTGTCAAGGCACATAATTCCACACCTGAGAAAATAGCCAAAGGGATAGGCCTGCCGGCAAGATTATCTGGTTTTATAACTGGTTACAAACTTTTTGAACAACTGCGTTTTCAACATAAGGTGCGCTTTTATTCTGATCTTATCGGTGATCCTCTTCAGGCTCTGCAAAATGATGAAGCTTTGCGAGACTGGGTTGCCAATCGTGTTGATTATATTATTGTTGATGAATATCAGGATATTAATGAGAGCCAGCAGCAGCTTCTTCGCTATGTCGCGGGTAAGCGAGCGCAGTTAATGGTTGTTGGTGACGGCGACCAGTGTATTTATGAATGGCGGGGAGCGAAGCCTGAATATATCGGTCATCGTTTCGGAGAGGATTTTGAGAATCCTGTTGATTATTCTCTCTCTTACACTTTTCGTTATGGTCATCAGCTTTCTCTTGCTGCCAACTATCTGATAAGTAACAATTATGACAAGAAAAGGAGCCTTTGTCTCTCCCGTGAAGGAAATTTCAGGACAGAAATCTCCTGTCAGGAAATAGTAGCAGGAGGGCCACACCCGATTTTGCAAATCATTAAAGATTGGCAGAGCCAGGGGCGCAGTCTTGAGGAAGCAGCTGTGCTCGTGCGGCTATACGCGATGTCCATACCTGTTGAATTTGCACTTCTTGAGTCTGGCGTGCCCTATTCTTTGGCTGGTGGTTTGACTCTTTTTGAATGTGCGGAAATTCGGGCACTGATTGGTTATTTGATCCTGGCTGCGACGGGGATGAAGCCGTTTGTGCTGGCTGAACGGATTGATCTGTTGAAACAGATGTTCACTCAGCCGCATCTTGGCCTGAAACGTAATGAACTTGAGCGGTTTATTGCTATCTGTGCCAGAAATCCTGAAGATATAACATTGTCTTTAAAAGAGTTGGCCATAGATGAGGCCTCACAGTTCAGGCAGAAAAAGTTGTTTCAGATAGCTGAAAACTATCAATGGCTTATCAATCTCACAGGAGAAGAAGATGCTGCCTTGACCATCAAACAGCTTATTTCCCGTTTTGAACTTTATGAGTTTTATAGAAATTATTCAGTAAGGCAGGCTTCAGCAGAGAACTCTATACAGGCTTGTGAAGCCCTGATCGGTTTTGCCCGAGAGAAGGGAGAGTCCATTGCCGAATTTCTGGTTACCTTTGGGCAATTGAAAAGTGCTGAAAAAAAACAGGGAGAGAAGCTACTGATAACCACTGTCCATAAGGCGAAGGGTCTTGAATGGCCGCTGGTTGTGGTGCCGGGGCTTGAGCAAGGTAATTTCCCTTTCGAACAAAAACAGGATTCGTTAAGTGCTGAAAACAATAACTATGAAGATGAGCGTCGGCTTTTCTAGGTGGCCATAACCAGGGCTGTAGAGAAACTCTGTTTAATTCATCCAGCCGATTATACCTTTCGGGATGCCTGGATAAAAGGTTGTTCTATCGTTGAGATGCTAAATGCTCAGTCTGCTGCCAGCAGGTTTCTTGCGGAGGCAAATATCAGTTTGTCTGTTAAGGTTGGCAGAGCCATAGAAGGGGTGGGACGTCTTGACTGTTTTTCTGCAAAAGATGTTGCAATTGCGAATAGCTATCTGAAAAAGGTTGGTGCCGACTGTGGGCTGCTTGAGCGTATTGAGACAGACTCTGAGGAATCATTTGCACAAAGATGCCGAAAGCGATTGACAATACATGAGGCACGTGTAGGACTCAAGGTCATACACGCACAGTTTGGTGAAGGCGAGATAGTAGCGATTGCTGATAAAAAACAGGGCCGAATCAAGGTTAATTTTTCTGACCACGGTCAGATGGTGCTGTTGCTTGCATACGCGAAAATCTATGTTGAGTCCTGATGTGCTTTACTCTCCTTGATAACTTTCGGTATATGCCTTGAAAAGCTGCATAAGCTTTCTTGAGTGAATACCAGCTCCTTCTGTTAATTGTACTGTATCAATGGTGTGTACTGGTATAATTTCCTTGTTGGATGCTGTAATTATCGCTTCGTCCATTACCCTGATTTCATCTTTATGGATGTTTCTTGTTTCAATTTCAAAATCATTTTTTGCCAGCTCAAGAAGTACTTGTCTGGTTATTCCCGGCAACAGTCGATCTATTGGAGGAGTAACCAGCTTATTGCCAAAGATCGCGAAAAAATTTGAGGTTGTACCTTCCTGAATATTTCCGTTACGATCGACAAAAAGTGCTTCAATCGCTCCTCTTTCTTTTGCTTCCTGCATAGCCAGAATCGCGGGAATATAGTTGATTGATTTGGCTCCAGGCATAAAACGTTCGGTGTGATTGGTGACGACCTTAACGCCTTCACTGTAATATTCCTGGGGCATGACGTTTAATGGTGTAACCATGATCAGCAGTTTTGGTTTGTTTTCCGGGATATAGTTAGAGGCGCTGATGCCGCCAGTCAGCACAATTCTGACGTTGAATTCAGCATGGTTATTACGGCTGATTGTTTCCAGTACCAGTGCACGAATTTCATCCAGGCTGTGGGGCAATTTCATGTTGATCAGGAGAGCTGATTGCTGCAGTCTGAGAAGGTGATCCATCAAATGAAAGGGTTTACCGTTGTAACTGCGCAGGAAATCGAAAACGCCATAACCACGAAGCACTGAAATATCTTTTGCGGAAACAACAGCTTTGTCTTCCGATATAAATTCTCCGTCAATGTAATATGTATCCATAATTCATACTCACGATTAATAGTGTGGCGGCGGTGGTTCTGGCTCATTGGAGCCGATATCTGTTGTCAGGCTGGAGAGCATTTGTCCGAGTTTGCCGACTTCGAGTTCAAGTGAATCAATCTGTTTCTGTTGATCGATGATGACCTTGTTGAGACTGTCGATAGTGCTATCCTGAAACTCAAATGACTCTTCGAGTCTGATCAGTTTGTTGTGCAGTTCTTCGAGGGTCATTTTCTTAATCCAGATAGTTGATTGGATATTCTACGCAAAACGCGGCGATTTGATCTACTGTGCCCATCAGTGTATCCTTGCTGGCAAGTTCGACTTCGGGATCGAAAAGCTGTTTTTGTAGTTCAAGCCATTTAAAGATTTTTTTATTGAGATTTCTCGGATACAAGCCCTTTTTGTAAATGCGGCTGTTGAGCTGAACCGCAGTATAAGGTCTGCTGGTTGTGCTGGTTTTTCTTTCTATGGGAAGATTATTTTGAGAAGCGAAGCGCTGAAGGTGATTTTCCAGCACTCCCATGGCAAGTGTAAAACCTCCCTCTATGATGCCTTGCTGTATCTGATTTTTCGCTACGGTGAGTATATCGCGTTCAAAATCTCCATATATTTCTGCTCGAACTGGAGTCAGCCAGTCTCCCTGGAGTTCTTTTCTGGCTCCTTCAAGAATACCTATGCCCCGGCTTGTCTTGACCGGTGTGGGGGAAGTCACCTCTTTGTAGAATTCCTTGTAAAACTGGCTTTTTGTGCCAAAAACTACAGTCAGAAAGGAGAGTGCTGAAATCCGAAAATCGTGAAACAGCTTCTCGTTCATATAGAATTTTTGATGCCCTTCACTACTTGAAGCCAGGGCTTTTTCTCCCTGTTTAATCAGAGTCGCAATTTTTTTATCCGTATCTGTTGGTCTGGTCATAATCGTTTCTTGTATTTCTGCAATAATTCGCAAGGATTATGAAAAATCCTCGTTGTGGTTTATGAATAAAAATAAAGATTCAATATATTGAGTTTTTATTTTTATGAAACTTCTTTTTACAAATAATAAAATCAGAATCCAATAAATATCAGGTGCTGACCCTGGAAATGGGCAAACTCGCCTCAATATAAGTTTGCTGATTCGTTTTTTTTATGTTATATGGCGATGTTCGGGTCACAATAGGGTTACAATGAAATTGCATTAATTTAACAGAACGAAAAAAATGCAGTGTGAAAGATTAATTAGTTTAATTAAGTCCTGGTATAGACATGTACAGGATGAGACTATGGCTCCGGCGCGAATGGTAGCGTTTATTGAACAACATGCAGAACGGTGCGATGTATGCCGGGTCGATCCTGATTTGAAGGAGGAAATTGCTAAAATAACCGAGATGATTCTCCCTGAATCCAAAATCCCTAAGGCTGTTCGTCAGGCATCGGCACCTGATGAAGATGATTCTCTTGAGGATGAAGATGTGGATGATTCTGGGGACGAGAATGAAGAGTACGATATGGAAAACGATGAAGTATAGTTTCCAGCTTCGTTAATTTTTGGGGCTGTATTGGTTGAATACACTCTGCTGGTTATTTTTTCATAAGTTCTTTTCCTTGCCATTGGTTTTCCAAAAGAAAAATAAACCTTTCTCTCCGGGCGAATCCTACCAAAATCCTTGAATGTCTTGCCGTTATCCCAACCGTCGGTTTTAAGAGCTAGCGGCACAGCCTGCACTCCTGCTTTTTTTGCGAGCTTAACACCTATGGTGCTCATTTCGTTTGCGGAAAACGTGTGTGCTCTTGTGGTTTGCGGAAAGACAATAACAGAAATATTGTTTTGCAGCCGTTTTACACCTTCTTCCATAACTTTTTTCAGGTCGGCCCTTGGCTTGGTTCTTGTTACGGCAATGGGGTTACGCGACCGCATAACGTGTTTGAAAATGGGATAATTAAGTAAGCTCTGTTTTACCACAAATGTAATCGGCTTGATGGGACAGATGATGCCCGGAAGGATAATTGTTTCCATCATTGACATGTGGTTACCAATAATGACAACAGGTTTTTTGGGGAAGAGATTTTCTATCCCGGAAATCTCTATTTGCAGGCCCGACTGCTCAAGTCTTCGCATAAGATGGATGCTGCTGGCGATCCATTTTTTGTCGTCATAGCTGTTTTTTTTAGCAAAGGCCGCGGCTGAGAAAACTTCCATGAATAGATAAGGATAATACGCAAGGCTTGGAAACAGTTTGTTAAAAAAGGAGATTGAGGTTTCTGCTGTTTGATATTTGTTGTCTGTGTAAATGATTTTGTCCATAAGTTGCTTTGGATTATATTTGTTGAGAAAAAAGTTGTCTCTTCGATTTGGTCTATTTGGAATAATTTACTTTAAAGGGTAAATTTTCCTGTTTCAAGAAGATTGATGGGTTTTGAGATGTTGCCTGGTTTTGTTCTTCAATGTTATCTTGCCTGTATTTTATTTTGTTTTTGTTGTAAAAAGAGGTTATTGGTATAGGAGTAGGTGGAACGATGTCTTTATAATATTCAAAAAAGGAATAGGCGATGAAAAAATTGGCTTTTTTTGTATTGGGATTTTTGCTGGTAGTAGGTGTTGCACTCTTTTTTGTAAATAAATATCTTGGCGATATTATCGTTAAAGGTGTTGAAAAGGTTGGCCCGGACTTGACACAGACCTCTGTTGATCTCGGAACTGTAAGCGTTCAACTCCTGGCAGGTAATGCCCAGGTGGAAAAGGTTGTGATCGGCAGTCCTAAAGGATTTAAGGCTCCGTACGCATTTAATCTTAAGGAAGTTAAACTGGATCTTGCTCCAAAGAGTTTGTTGGATGAGGTGGTGATAATCAATAAGGTGTACATCGATTCTCCATCTCTCAATTTTGAGCAGGGTAAGAAAGGGTCAAATATTTCTGCCATAATGGATAATGTGAATAAGGCTCTTGCCAAGCATAAAAAAGCTGATGCTGGTAAAGGAGGAGAGAAAAAAGAAGCAGCCGAGAAAAAAATCATTATCGATGATTTCACCTTGTTAAATGCGAAAGTTGCTGTCAGCACTGCTCTGACAGGGGGTAAACCTCTTGAGGTGACTCTTGATAAAATTCATTTGACTGGAGTCGGCCGTAAGGAAAAAGGTGTAACCGTAGCGGAAGCCGTCTTTGAGATCGTTGGTGTAATAACAAGAGCAGTTTCTGATGCTGTTACCGAGAGTCTTGTTGATGTTGGCAAAATGGGTAAGCAGCTTGAAAGTCAACTTGATTCAGCTCAACAACAGCTGGATAAGGTGAAGAAAGATTCTGAAAAGATGCTTAATGATGTGAAAGGTGGAACAATTAATCCTGAGGAAGCTGTAAAAGGGGTAAAAGGACTGTTCCAGTAGTTTTTAGTTGGTGTTGATAAGATATGCCCCTTTCTCCGTGGAGAAAGGGGCATTATTTTTTACTAGAGGGCAGCTATTTCCTGAATTTTTTTGGAGTTCTTTTTGATTGCAATACGGATCCAGCCCAGGTTGGTTTCCTGATCTGCAACGATGACAAGAAACGCTTCCGTTCCGACAGGAGCAAACATAACTGGGCCGTTTTGATATTCAAGCATAGTCATATTGAGATCTCCTTGTCCAAGTTGACTTCCCATGGATTCTGCGGAACCAAAACCAGAGGAAGCGATCGCTCCGATCATTTCAGCATCAATGCCGGTTCTTGCCAGACTATCGAGAAGGAAACCGTCTCTACCGACCAGACATGCCGTGTGAACGCCTTCAATGTTAGTGAATTCACTTAAAATTTTTTGAATTTCTGTCATCTCTGATTCCTCTGTTTGGTTTGTTTCTTGTTGGGAAGTTTTTTGATTTTCAATTTCTGGTTCGCTTTCGATATTGGTAACAGATTTAACATTTTCGTATGGTTTGCCAGGTTCCCCGGGTTCCTCTGATTCCGGCGTGATAGTTTTTGTCAACGTTGGTTGTATTTCTGCTGGAGTAGCAGTGTCACTAAATGCAGCGATGGGATTGTCGCTGTTTGGTTCTGAAGGGGCAGGTGGTTTTTCCGAAATTGCGTTTTCCTCATCGTTGAGAACAGCTGCCTCAAAAAGCAAGGTTTGCAGATCCTTTTCAATTGAGACAATAGGGGGTTCTACTCCACGTATATTTTGCAGGGTGCCTCCATGAAAAGAAAGCACTTTGAAAAAAGCCTCTTCCCCGGTAAGTTCTCCACACATTGCGTGTACAACTTGTCCGGCTTTGAAGAAGATCATTCCTTCTTCTTCAATGGTTGTAACTTTTAGGGCTGCTGAAGCCCCGGAAAGACCGTTGAACTGCACAATATCAAGGAGATCAATGCCGTCGATGGTGCCCTGAAATCGTTCATCCTGTTGCAGTACGTCGTCAACAATCTTACGCATGTCCTTAATATCAAAAGGTTTTTCAATAAATCTCAGGCAGCCGCTCATCATAGCTTCATTCTCGTAAGCATTGGATGGGTAGGCTGTCATGATGATACAGCTCGTTTCAGGATAGCGATTGTTTATCTCTGTGAGCAAATCCAGACCACTCATACCTGGCATATTGATATCGCTGATTACCAGATTCGCACTTTTATCACTGAGTATTGCCAGCGCTTCCTCGCCGGATTGGGCAGCAAGTACTTCTACATTGGGTAGCCCTTTACTGAGATTTCTCTGGAGCATCCAGAGCATATCTTCTTCATCATCAACAATTAGTACTCTTTCCATAAGCATGTCCTTTCAATATGGTTCAAATTGGTTCGATACTTTCTAGCAAGAGATATGCCTATATTTCAATATTGGCTGTAATACAGAAATGCTTAGGGGGTAAAGATCGAGCATCCCGAATGTCGGTTGATTGACTGGACGATATTTGCTCAATTATTATCGACTCTAAACGCAGAGATGGTCAGAAACTGGTCAGTTGGCTCCGGTTTTATGAAAGATATGGCTAAGAGAGTTTCTCTCTTAAGGTTGTCCTTGATATTTGCAGGATTCTGGCTGCAGCAGATTTATTGCCGCCGGTATGTTGCAGTACTTGCTGAATATAGTGTCTTTCCATTTCTCTTAGAGGGAGCGGGAAGTGGTTTGGCTGGTTGAATGATTCTGCGCTATGTATTTTTGTGAGCGAAGGCAGGCTGAGCCATTTGTCCCGACAGAAAATAACTTCTTTTTCAAGAAAATTTTTTAATTCACGGATGTTTCCAGACCACTTTTTTTCTTTCAAGGCCTTGTATGCCTCTGGAGTGAAGCCGTGGATATCTTTTTTGAGGTCAGTTTTTAGCTTTTGCAGAAAGTAGTCGGCCAGTTCAATCACATCGTCCTCCCTTTTAGAGAGAGGTGGAAGATCAATAGGAATAACATTGAGTCGGTAGAAAAGATCTTCCCTGAAATTGCCTTTTTTGATTTCTCCCGGGATTGTAATATTGGTTGCCGCAATTATTCTGAGAGTTACTTTTTTATCGGTCAGACCACCAACCCGCCTGAAACAGCTTTCTTCAATAAGTCTGAGAAACTTTGGCTGTAGGTCAATGGGCAGGTTACCGATTTCATCAAGAAAGAGGGTGCCGCCGTGGGCAATTTCCACAAGCCCTTTTTTTGTTTGCCGGGCATCGGTAAAGGCGCCCTTTTCGTAACCGAAGAGTTCACTCTCAATCAGTTGGGAAGAAAGGGTACTGCAGTCTACTTTAACAAAAACACCTTGTTTTTTTAGCTTACTGCAATTGTGGATGGTTCTGGCTATGACCTCCTTACCTGTGCCTGTTTCCCCTGTTATCAGTACAGGAGAGAGAACTTCAGCTGCCATCTCAACTTTGTCTTTAACTATCCGCATGGCACTGCTTGATGCAATGATACAGGTTTCGGTCTCTGTTTCTCCCGCCTGGCTCAATTTTTTGCTGATGATTCGAGTTTGCATTATTCTGTCAACCATTGTACGGAATTCTATCAGCTCAAAAGGTTTGACAATATAATCAATAGCACCGCTCTTAAGGGCTTCGACCGCAGTTTTGGCATCGTCCATACCGGTGAGTACAATTATATCGCTGTCAGGGGAGATTTCTTTAATGTTTTTGATAAGCTGGAGGCCAGAGATGTCTGGCAGACCGATGTCCAGCAGGATCAAATCAATAATACAATGTTTGAGCTGGTCAAGGCCTTCCGCTCCAGAGCGTGCCAAGGCTGTACTGTAGCCTTGCTTGTTTACAAGCTTTTGTAGAGAAAATATGATGTTATCGTCATCATCTATTATCAGGACTGTGCTCATTCACCACCTTGTTTGAAAATAAGAGTGAACCTGGTACCTTTTCCTGGCTTGCTTTCAAGGAAGATTGCCGCATCATTTTCTCTTAGGGTACGGTAAACGATAGAGAGACCAAGCCCTGTGCCAGAGCTTTTGTTGGTATAAAAAGGCTCGAATGCCTTGTTCATCGTTTCCTGGCTCATGCCCGCACCGTTATCCTGGAAAGTGACCATAATATCACCTGCGTTAAAGGTAATATGAGGCATTTGATTGCGAAAATTCTTCAGGTTGGCTGCTTTGATTTTATTGGCTTTTATTTTAATTTTACCTCCCTGTTGAATGGCATCAATGCTGTTGAGAAAAAGGTTGAGAAAAACCTGCTGCATCTGGTTCTGGTCTGCCAGGATTGGTGGCAGGTCAGAACTGAATTCAAGGTGTAATTCTATACGATTTTTTATCAGTTTGTTGGAAATCAAATGCCTGGTCTCTTCGATAACGTCGGGGAGCAAGACAGATGCCTTGTTAGGGATAGAAGGTCTTGCATAGGAAAAGAACTCTGTCAACAGTTCGTTGAGTCGATCTACCTGGCGGATAATTCGTTTTGAACACTCGTGCTGTTCGCTGCCGGGAACGACATCTTCTTCAATAGACTGAGCCATGATCTTGATTCCCGCCAGAGGGTTACGTACCTCATGGGCTACGGCGGAAGCGATTTCTGCCACCGTTGACAGCCTGTTCATTTTTTCCATTTCTTTTCTGATGGAAAAAAGTTCCGAAATATCAGATATGGAAATTATTCTGCCCACATTTTCACCTTTGGAGTCTTCGTGGGCAACATTTGAAAATGTCAGATGAATGACTTCTCCTTTTTCTGTTGTAAGCTGAAGAATGCGATCCTGCTGACAGGTTTCTTCGGTCGTTGGAGTAAGCAATCTGTGAGCTGTAGGCTTGTCGAAAATGTTGGCAAGAAAGTGATTGTCCAGGGAAGCAGTAAAAGGAGCCAGAATAGTTTGCGCGGCCCTGTTTGTTCTGAGGATGTATCCTTCATTGTCAACCACCAGCAAGCCGTGATCCATGCCGTGGATGATAGAATCGGAGAACTTCTTTTCTTCTTTCAGGGCAACAAGAGATAATTTCAGATCTCGCATCACATCATATAGCTGTTCCTCCATATTATTAAAATGAGCAATTGAGGCAATAACATCAGCTATTGTTTCAAGGAGAACGATGTGTTCTTGAGATTTTTTATGATTTTGTTCTGTATAAAGAACCATTGCCCCAATTGTTGTTTTTCCCCAGAGGATTGGAATGTAGTAATGGGGCAGTTTTTTGCCGGGCGGGAAAGAGTCTGTATCGATAAAGATACTTTTATTATTTTCGGCTACAGTATAAAATTTGTCCTTTTTCGTGAGTTCCTTTTCACAATCATGCTTGCTTGAAAAACCAATGAAGGCGGAAACTGTTAATTGGTTGGCATTATCGTAAAAAAAGACTGCCCCCTTTTCTTTCAGTTGAAGTTTATCTCTTGAACAGAGAAAAGAAAGAATATCCTCTAGTTTTTCAACAATAGTCGAAGGTTGCAAGGAAATCTTTAAGACAGATTTTATTAGAGTCTGTTCATAGTGGTAAGAAAATATGTTATCAGACTCCTGGAGCAGATTCTTCATGTAGCACACCGTTGTTTTTTTTGCGAACAACAATATTTTGCTCGGAACTGATCAAATTCTAGCCAGTTGCTTTGGCAAAATCAATTGTTTTCTTGGCTGCCTGCATCCTTCTGTTGACAGGATGCAGGCGTTTTGAATGCAGACTGTGAAGGGGTATAATCGAAATGGATGCTGTGAAATGATCTTTATTTGTCGCCTCGATTGCTGAAGAAATAAAATAGATTTATCCAAGGGTATGCCTTAAAAGGCTTGAAGGGTTTCTCAGGGGAGATGGTACTGGAATTGAGGCTGTGGGCTTATAGTCTATAAGTATGGCTAGACAATTAAATTCGAAAGGTATATAGGAATATTATCAGGAATGCTTTTGGAGGGCGTTTCTCTATTTTGCTGATTTTAAAGGAGAAAGATGCGGATGAAGTTTACAGATATTTCTATCAAATGGAAGATTCTTGGACTTGCTCTCGTTGGACCAGTGATTGTGGCAGCTATTTTGGCATGGCAGCGAGTTGATGATATTAAGGTCAGTGCTGCGAAAAATATTGTTGATAAGAGTAAGGCAATTGTTCTTATGGCCGAAGCTACAAGAAATGAAATGGCAAGAAAAATTGAAATGGGAGTCCTGAAACCGTTTGAGAAAATATCTTCGGACAAAATTCTTGAAGCAGTTCCTGTGGTAACGGCTATGCAGGTCGCAGCCATCAACGCAGGTAAAGCAGGATATGATTTTCGGGTGCCCAAGTTTCAGCCAAGGAATTCTGCTAATACGCCAAGCTCGGAAGAGGTTGAGTATTTACGGAGGATTAAAAACGAAAACCTTGAGGAATTAATTGTTATTAAAGATAACGAAATAAAATATCTCAAACCAATTAGATTGACAGCTGATTGTTTATTTTGCCATGGTGATCCGGCTGGAGAAAAAGATCCGACTGGCGGTATAAAAGAAGGGTGGCTTGCTGGTGAAATTCATGGTGCATTCGAAATTAGCAGCTCACTGGATCAGGTCAACGCTCAAGTCTTCAGGGCAAAACTTGGAGTATTTTTCTGGACCCTGGGGATTCTCGTGGTTATTTCTGTTGTCATTTTTTTTCTGATTCAGAGAAATATTGTCAAGCCTCTGGATAAGGCTTCTGAATACATTGAGACTATTGCTGCTGGTGATTTTACAAAAGAAGTTGAGGACAGGGGGAAGGATGAATTTGGTCAAATGGTTAAAAATATCGGAATTATGTCTGCAAATCTTCGAAAGATGATTTTTGCTATTTCAGAATCATCTGGTACTTTGTACGATTCATCCAATAAGCTGAAGACAGCTTCCAATGAAATTACCGATGGAACCGGGGAGTTGAATCACCGCTCTTCTTCTGTTGCAGCTGCCGCAGAGGAGATGAGTGCCAACATGAATACTGTTGCGGCAGCAACTGAAGAGGCATCCACCAATATTGCCCTGGTTTCGCAGTCAACCGATGAAATGGCACAAACCATTCGAGAAATTGCCCGCAATACTGAACAAACCCAGGCCATTACAGCAAGAGCTGTGGGTCAGTCAGAATCTGCTTCTCAGCGAGTTGATGAACTTGGTTTAACCGCTGCCAGAATTGGTACTGTTACAGAGACTATTACGGAGATTTCAGAGCAGACCAATCTGCTGGCACTGAATGCTACCATTGAGGCGGCCAGGGCTGGCGAGGCTGGTAAGGGTTTTGCTGTTGTTGCCAATGAAATCAAGGCGTTGGCGCGTCAGACTGCTGAGGCCACTCATGAAATTAAAAATCAGATTGATGGTATTCAGACTCAAACCCGTGCCACGGTAGGTGAGATTGAAGGAATTATGGCTGTAATTCAGGAGATCGACGAAATTGTTACTGTGGTGGCTGCTTCAGTTGAAGAACAAAACGTTACCACTACTGAGATTGCGGAGAATATTTCCCAGGCAACTCTTGGCATTCAGGAGGTTACTGAAAATGTAGCTCAAAGCTCTGTGGTAGCCGATGAGGTCGCTCGTGATATTAGTCAGGTAAGTGTAGAGTCTGTTGATATTGCAGGACAAAGCGAGGATCTTGATTCCAAGGCAGCTGAGTTGGAGAGGCTTTCTGAGGAACTTAAATCAGCAGTTAATTCTTTTAAGGTGTGAAGTCTAATTCCCGGACTTGAGCTGACAGCTATTATGAGTTGTAATAATTATCAAGTTAAGACGGGCATGATATGATTATATCCCTAAATAGTGTAGTGTTCATTTGTCTTGGTCGTGGATTGTTACCAAGAATAACCAGGAATGACTTGTATGGTTATTGCTTAGCTGGTTATTTTTGATTATTTATTTATAATTCTTTGTCAGATTGTTCTGTATTGAGGTTCATCTTTTTTTCCTCTTTTAGTTGTGTGTTGTGTAACAACCCTAGCAGGGAGGCGATTTTCGTACTTTATTTTTATGGTGAAAGAATTAAGTAATCCATTTTTAACAACGAGAGAAATTGCAAATCTTCTGCATGTTAATGAGAAGATGGTTTATTCGTTGGTCAACGAAAAGGGCTTGCCTGCTACCAAAATTACAGGTAAGTGGCTTTTCCCCAGAAGACTGGTTGAAGAATGGATTGAAGTCAATATCACTAACTATCGCCCTGCTGCGGCAAACATTGATGCTTCCCTTCTCCTGCTGGCTGGCAGTGATGACCCTTTGTTTCAGAAAACCTTGTCTCTTTTTCAGCGGAGATTTTCTGGTTGTCTGGCTTTTTTTGCCAATGTGGGAAGCATGGGAGGAGTTGCGGCTCTTCGAAGAGGTTTGTGTCATGTAGGTGTTTGTCATTTGCTGCAGGATGAAAATGAGGATTATAATTTCGATTTTGCCTGTCAGGAGCTCGATCAGACACCGGTTTTTCTTAATTTCAGCAAAAGGGAACAGGGACTTTTGGTTGCCAGGGGGAATCCTAAAGGAATTCAGGGGGTTGAGGATTTTCTGAGGGAGGATGTGACAATAGTCAATCGTTCGATGGGAACAGGCACTCGCTTACTCCTTGATCATGAGCTGACAAAAAATAACATACCAACCCAAAAGGTTAAAGGGTATAGAAAGGAAGTCAGTCGCCATATAGATGCTGGAATCGAAGTGCTTTCCGGCAGGGCTGATGTTGCACCTGGCATCAGGGCTGTTGCGGGGATACTTGATCTGGATTTTGTCCCATTACGCTGGGAGCGTTTTGATCTTATCATCGCTCGGGAACGTTTCTTTGAGCGACAAATTCAGGATTTTATTGGTTTATTGCATGAAAGTGAATTCAGACAATTAGCCGGAATATTTTCCGGTTATGATGTCTCTTTATGCGGGAAAATGCTTTTTCCTGATAACATTAAACAAGAGGAATGATAATGATGAAAAAAGGTTTGATCGTTGCTGCAATTCTAGGTTTTGTAGCTGCCATGGGTGGTACCGGTTTTTGCGCAGACAAGGTCCTGAAGATGTCTACTACCACGAGTACTCAATCTTCCGGGCTGCTTGATATTTTGCTGCCAGAGTATGAAAAAGCGACCGGTGTGAAGGTCAAGGTTATAGCCAAGGGTACCGGCGCCGCGATTCGCGATGGACAGGATGGTAATGTCGATATTATATTTGTTCACGCTAAGGGTCGTGAAGAAAAGTTTGTGAAGGATGGTTATGGAACCAAGCGCTACCCTGTAATGCACAATGATTTTGTTATTATTGGACCAGATGCAGATCCAGCTGGAATTAAAGGCTCCAGTGACGCAGGTGCCTCTCTGAAGAAAATTGCTGAAGCTGGTCAGACTTTTGTCTCCCGTGGTGATGACTCAGGAACTCACACCAAGGAGCAATTCCTCTGGAAACAGTCCGGTCTTACCCTTGAAGATCAAACTCAGTCTATCGTAAAGAAAGGCAAAAAAGTAGAAATTACCTATAAGCGTCCTGCCGGTTCTGCGGCATGGTATCAGTCCATCGGCCAGGGTATGGGCAAGACCATCACCTTTACTGAA
>PDWI01002439.1_pt1 | contig 28568 bp, 24 predicted proteins | sample 1430891 | NCBI WGS metagenome assembly PDWI01 (sample SAMN01162508, study PRJNA174530) | Oral metagenome, whole genome shotgun sequencing project. | biome: Marine environment; feature: Marine mammal; material: Swab sample of the gingival sulcus; isolation source: swab sample of gingival sulcus... | reverse complement strand
AAGTGCTATTAGCAGCGGATTAATCCGCTGCTAATGATACTAACATACAGGAGCTTTTTATTTAATCTTTTTTGTCTCACATCATTTACAAACGTACAATGTTTTTATATTGACCGCCGTAAAATACAGGTATATACTTTATGTATAATTTAGTTACTTAAGGGAACAGATCTAGGGAATTGGGTGAAAAGCCCAAGCGGTGCCGCCACTGTAATCGAAAGAGAGCCAGGTTACTAACTGTTTCTAAAGTCACTCACGTCGCATGAGATAGGCTTTTTTTTCGTGCCTTTCATGCGTGTTTAAGCCAAAGGAGGGCATAATGAAAAATTTTAAAAGTAAAGCGCTAATCTTGACACTGATCTTAGTGTTAATGTTATCTTTAAGCGCATGCAACGATTCGCAGCCAAGCGACTCTGATACTTCAGACCCGGCTGTTACAGAACCGACGTCTGAAGATGAAGGTGATATGACAGAGGAAGAGTTTGAGCCTTTCAGCGTCGTCACTTTTGAAGATAACGAAGTAACTTACGATCATGTACCCGAAAGAGTTGTAAGCTTTAACTTGCATACTACCGAAAACCTTTTAGCACTTGGTTTAGGCGATAAAATCATAGGAACTGCATACAACAATGCAGAAATCCTTCCTGAGTACAAGGAAGAATGGGAAAGCATTCCTCAACTCGCAGAGAAGTATCCATCTTTTGAAGTACTGCTCGGAGCCGGTCCTGATTTCGTTTACGGAAGAAGTTCCGCTTTCGGTGACAAGGGTGTCGGAAGCGTCCCAACATTCGTTGAAAACGGCATAATGCCTTACGTTTCACAAGCAACATATACAAACGGTGCAACTTTGCAGGACACTTATGATGACTTTACTTTCCTCGGAAAACTGTTTGCGGTAGAGGATAGAGCTGAAGAAATTGTAAATACAATGAAAGACCAAATTGCAGGTGTCGAATCAACATTAGCAGATCAGGATTCTAAACTAAAAGTATTCGTATTTGATTTCGGTACTGATGATGCGTTCACATGCGGTCAAAGTCTCGAATCAGACATCATATCTAAGGCAGGCGGAGAAAACGTCTTCGGTCACATAGAAAAAACTTGGGTCAGCGTAAGCTGGGAAGAAGTAGTAGAAGCTAATCCTGACGTAATAGTAATCAATGATTACGGTGATACTACTGCTGAAGAAAAGATTACATTCCTAAAAGAAAACGCTGCACTCGCAGATGTACAGGCAGTTAAAGATGATCGTTTCGTCGTACTTCCACTGCCAAGCGTATTTACGGGAATACGCAACGGTGACGCCGTAGTATATCTCGCTGAACAGTTCTACCCTGATCTCTTCTAAGAGTATCGTTTCTAATGGTTAAAAATATCATTAAAAAATCACCAATAATATCACTCTTGATATTATTGGTGATATCTATTATTTCAATCATACTTGGAGTCGGTCTTGGTCCCGTACAAATACCTCCTCTCGATGTTTGGAAAATCATTCAGTCAAAACTTTTTAATACAGATATAGATATAGCATTAAATACTCAAAATATAGTATGGTCACTCAGGCTACCTCGTGTAGTACTCGGTTTTATCGTTGGAGGCGGACTTGCGCTTGCAGGAGTTGCGATACAAGCTTTTACTAAAAACCCGTTGGCTGAACCGTACATATTAGGTATATCCTCCGGTGCGTCTACAGGCGCCGTACTCGTTATTATGAATTCGTTTCTATATGGAATTTTAGGTACTTCCGCTCTCCCAATAGGAGCTTTTTTCGGCGCTGTAATAGCATTATTGAGCGTTTACGTAATCGCTAAAACTCGCGACGGTATAATACCTATACGATTGATTTTGGTAGGTATTGCAGTATCGTCGATGTTTTCTGCACTTACGCGTTTTTTAGTGTTTAACGCGCGTAGCGATAGTGCCATTAGAAATGCAACATTTTGGATGATGGGTTCACTCGCCGGCAGCAAGTGGGAATACTTGCTCACCCCTTTAATCATATTGCTGGTTTCATTCGTAGTATTTATGATACTAAGTAGAGCCATGAACACCATGCTTTTGGGAGAAAACACATCAATAATACTCGGCATTAACATTAAACTGGCGCGTCAACTTATAGTCGTAATGTCCGCACTTCTTGCGGGGTCAATCGTTGCTGTCAGTGGTTCCATAGGATTTGTCGGACTTATAGTTCCACATATAATAAGGTCTCTTTGGGGAACCGACCATAAATTTGTAATACCGGCTTCCGTTTTATTCGGTGGTATATTTATAGTATTTTCCGATGTAGCGGCAAGACTGATAGTACAACCACAAGAACTTCCAATCGGAATCGTAACATCACTGTTAGGTGCTCCTTATTTCGTATATCTTGTCAAGAAAAACAAATACAGGTTTGGAGGTTAGTATGTTATTAAAGGTTGAAAATTTAAGCTACCAGGTAGACGGCATAAATATACTACACGGTCTTAACCTTGAGGTTGAAAAAGGCGAATTCGTGGGCATAATAGGGCCAAACGGAAGCGGTAAATCAACATGTCTTAAAAATATATATCGTGTTCTTAAACCTACTTTCGGAGCTATTTACATAAACGAGCAAAACTTGAGCAAACAGAGTAATAAGACTATAGCCCAATCGCTCGCAGTAGTTTCTCAAGAATTTGATTACGGATTTGAATTTTCCGTACGCGATATAGTCATAATGGGGCGATATCCCCTTAAGGAGTTTTACGAAGCGGAAAATGCAGATGATGAGAGAGCTGTAGATAATGCCCTCAAAAAGGTAGGGCTACTCGACTTAAAGGATCGTAGTTTCTCAGCACTATCCGGAGGCGAAAAACAGAGAGCATTGATAGCACGGGCTCTTGCACAGGAAACAGAGTTTATCATTATGGATGAACCTACCAACCACTTAGACGTAGGTTATCAGTTCAAAGTAATGAACCTCGTAAGTTCCCTAAATAAAACGGTGCTTACAGCCATACACGATCTCAATATCGCAGCTACTTATTGCAGCAAGATAATAGTAATCGATCACGGTAAAATTATAGCCGTAGGCAAACCGTCTGAGGTCATATCCGAAGCTCTTATTCAACAGATATATGATGTTCCGTCACATATAGAGTACAACGAATATTTGGGACGAAATATGATAATCTTCAAATCAGATCGCGAGTAACTTGCCTGATTGACTTTCGCGAGTGGCTTGCCCGATTGACTTTCGCGTTTATCGTGATATAATTAGCTTATTCTAACTTAAATCATTTACTTCCCGCTCAGCGGGATTTTTAAAGAGCTTACGTTAGTCATGGCTAATTTTTTTTAATTTGTTTTATCAGCGAAAGGAGAACATATGAAATCACTAAATCGCTTAAAGGGAAAAGATATTATAACCATAACTATATTCTCGATGTTAATTTACATAGTGACAATGTTAATTGGAATGCCTATGATGTTTGCCAATTTTTATCTTTCTATGCTCGCTTCCATAGGTGCCAGTTGCATAATCAATATGGGGATTTATATGCTTATGGCTGCTAAGGTAAAGAAACCCGGCGTCCTCTTTTTACACGCTTTAATAGTCGGAATCATAGGCACAGCCATGAGCACGCCTTTGATGTTCTTTATCGCTATAATACCCGGGCTAATTGCCGAATTGATCGTGACGCTAAGCAAGAAAAACGATTCGCTTAAGATGAATGCCATAGCTTATACGATTTTTAACTGTTCATACTCACTACATGGAACCATAATAGTTTTGTATATGGGCAAAGAGCAGTTCGCCAGAATGGGAGCCTCTATGTTTACAGATGAGCAGTTGGATTTGATATTAAGCATGTCATTCAACGTATGGGTTTTAGTAGCGACCGTAGCCATTACAGCATTAGGTTGTCTGATCGGCTATTTTATCGGAAGAAAAATCTTAAAGAAAAACTTTGAGAAGGCAGGAGTTATTTAGAATTGATGAGGACTAAATGTAACCCCTTAACAGCATTATATATAGTTTTTGTACTTACATTTTCACTCGTTATAGACCTTTCAGTCGTTCACGTCGCCATAACACTGATTACAGCGACTTATGTGGCAAGTCAAGGTATTCCCAAAAGGGCATTGCGCGGGTTCTTAATTTATATACTGCTGTTTTCCTTTTCTCTAATGGTATACCGTACCGGCATAAATTACTTTAGGAATTTTCAATTCTTAATGCTAATTGCAATTAGAGTTTCGCCCTTAACGATATCCATTAAGGTGGTGAACAGCTTTTCGCCACGTAAAATATCTTCCGCACTGTCAAAGATTCACTTTCCAAAGAGTTTAACGCTTGCATTCTTAATCAGCGTACGCTTTTTGCCTACATTGAAAGAAGAATTCAGGCAAATTGTAGATGCTATGCATTTAAGACGTCTATCTTTCAGATCGGGATATGGATTCTTGCATCCATTTCAAACATTGCGCAACGTCCTCGTGCCCCTGTTATTCAGATGTTTGCAAATTTCGGAAGAGCTCGGGTATGCTGCTATGTCACGAGGAGTCGATGCTCCGTTTCAGCGTTCTGAAACGGAAATCATAAAGTTCCAAGCCATAGACTTTGCACTTGCTATACTATTTACTATTACCGTAGTATCAGGGTTCATAATAAAGTCTCATATTTTGGAAATCGGTTTTGCAAATTAAATTACACGTTAGGAATATAAATTGAAAAATACACTCATAACTCTAAAATCCGTAAACTTTAAATATACGGAAGATAATACTCATCTCAAAGATATTTCACTTGAAATTAAATCAGGCGAAGTAATTTTGCTAACAGGTCCGTCCGGCTGTGGGAAAACCACTATAACAAGATGTCTAAATGGACTGATTCCTCACTTTTATGAAGGTACATTCTCCGGCTATATAACTTTTTTTGGTAAGACGAGCGACAAAATTGAAGCATGGGAATTCGGGCGTAAAATAGGTTGCGTATTTCAAAATCCTAAGAGCCAGTTTTTCGTGCCAAAAGTTGAAGATGAAATTGTCTTTGCGGCAGAAAATTATGGGCTTAATTCAGACACCATTAAACAGCGCAGAGAAACCGTTATAGATACCTTAAAAATCGGCTATATTCGCAAGCAGTTTCTCCAGAAGCTCTCAAGCGGAGAAAAACAAAAAGTCGCTTTTGCAAGCGCCATGATGCTTAAACCTGAAATTTATATATTGGATGAGCCGTCAGCCAATTTAGATATGAAATCAACGTTAGCACTTCGCGAAATCATAAAAAAGTTGAAAGAACAAGGTGCCTCGATCGTCATAGCGGAACACCGCATATACTATCTAATGGGGTTGATAGACCGAGCATTTTACATTAGAAACGGTTCAATAGCCCAAGAGTACACAGGCTCTGAATTCGAAGCTTTTACGGATGAAAAACTTCAGGAACTTGGACTTCGTAACAAAACCGTTAATTACTATATAAATGTAAAACATACGCCTAATGCCGATTATACAGCTTTGCTTGACGTAAGTAATCTGAAATATAAATATAGGAGCAACAAAGGTTTCTTGCTTAATGACGTATCGTTTTCCATTCAACCGGGCGATGTAGTGGCTTTGACGGGCGAAAACGGAGCGGGTAAAACCACTTTGGCAAAACTTCTTTGTGGGTTGCTTAAAGAACATGCCGGAAAGATACTCTTTAAAGGAAAAAAGGTGTATAGAAACTATAGACAAAAACACCTTTGGTTCGTAATGCAGGAAACCGCATGCCAACTTTTCTCGGAAAGCGTATATGAAGAAATGCTAATAGCTCTACCAAAAGATGAAGAGACAAAAAATCGTTGCAAGACTAACCTTGAGCAGCTCGGGCTGTACGAAAAATCCGATCATCACCCTATGGCGCTTTCAGGAGGAGAGGCACAGAGGCTGACATTTGGAGTGGCTATGATGCAAAATACGGAACTAATAGTGTTTGATGAACCCACAAGCGGTCTTGACGGCATAAACTTAAAGAGGGTTATAAACTTTATTAAAAAACTACAAAGCATGGGTAAGGGAATAATGGTCATAACACACGACCACGAGTTTATATCGGGTGCGTGTAATAGACTAATGTTCCTTGAAGACGGGAAGATTATAAAAGACGAAAAATTGACTTCCGAAAGTTATAGATGGCTGTTGAGCAAATGGCAATAGCACGATAAAACGCTCTATATACACGATAAAAACATACGATAAAAATTCGCTATATAGACTAAAGTTCACTATATATCACTATATAAAGGCTTGTTATATACAAAAGCACTAATTATATAATTTAACCACACACCCATTTAACCTTATATGTGGTATTTATATATCATCGTCATTTTGCTCCAATAACGGTCTAATGTTATCATTTATCTTTTCTTTCAGCTCTACGAACTCAGGGAAACTATCAAAAAAATCATATTTTTGCTGCAAAACAGTCGAATTAAAATCACTTTTCTCCTTCAGTACGTATGCCGCAAATGTTTCGGCAAAATCTTCAGCCGGGTTGGTTGCTGCGTATTCCGTGATAAACTCTCCCTTATGTTCTATATTATTTCGGTAAGCAAACTCTTCTGAAGAACCTTTATCATATGCTTCATTAGCCGCTTCCATCATCTCCTCAGTCCAAAACTTTTTCGTAAACTTATTTATATACGAATCTTCCTTTGCCGTGCCTTCATCCAATACAACTTCCGTTTCACTGCCTCTATAATCCATATGCCTAACTTGACTTTCATTTAAGGACTCTATATGAGCGTACTCGTGCACTATAGTACTGATGGTTTCGTCCAAGTCTAAGTATTGTTTCCCGTCTTTAGTATATATATCGGCACTGTCATAAGCCATATCCCATATGCTTCCCGTTCTGTTTGCCGGCTCTACATATGCAAGGTCTCCGTATAGACCGTCTGAATCCTCAAATACCTTACCAAGTCTTGTCAAATTCTCCTCAGGGATAACCACATGTAGCAGTTCTTCAAAAGAGAGAACCTCGTTATATCTGTCATCTACCTTCGGTTCATCAACGTTCTGCGGTTCATCAACTTGAGGGCCCTGACCTTTTGTAGGTTGGTCTACAGGAGCCGACGGATCATCACCTGAAACAGGTTGCTCCTGCGAAGTTTTTATATTTGCAGCAAAAAGCGAATCATTATTAAATAACAGTTTTAGAGCTGTCATTCCAATGAAATATAACGATATGTTAATGAGAAATAAAACTAAGATTATACTCAGTATTATCAGTACCTTCTTACCTTCCGATTTGGTCATCTTTATCTCTCCCTCCTGCTGACGATTCTACCTAATTATATGTCCATTATAGCATACTCATAGCCTTTCATTTGTCCATTATATGAAAAAACAATTAAATAATTCTTAAATCAAGTGAAATCTCAAAAGTCGCGGTTGACTATGAAATATCAAGGTGTTATATTAAACTCGTATGTAGACATAGTCTCCAACAAATATTTTTTATCATCTATATTTAAAAGAAAAGAGGAAAATATTATGGCAAATTTGGTTCAGAAGTATATTGACATCGCTAAGGAAAAAAATCCCGGCGAACCGGAATTTATCCAGACAGTCGAAGAAGTATTGACTTCTATTGAACCCGTTCTTGAAGCACATCCTGAATATATCGAAGCAGGATTGATCGAACGACTCATCGAACCTGAAAGATGTATCAGTTTTAGAGTACCTTGGGTTGATGATTCAGGTAAAGTTCACGTAAACAGAGGGTACAGATATGAATTCAATAGCGCACTTGGACCTTATAAGGGAGGTCTAAGATTTGCACCTACCGTTTACTCCGGAATATTAAAGTTCTTGGGATTCGAACAAATTTTCAAAAACAGCCTTACGGGCTTGCCAATCGGTGGTGGTAAAGGCGGAGCAGACTTCGATCCTAACGGAAAATCCGACGGCGAAATTATGAGATTCTGCCAAGCATACGTTTCAGAGCTTTATAGGCATATAGGCCCTGATACCGATGTACCTGCCGGAGACTTAGGCGTAGGAAGCAGAGAAATAGGTTACATGATGGGTCAATACAAAAAGTTGACCAATAGATACGATGGCAGCTGGACCGGTAAAGGCGTGTCAAATGGCGGTCTTGCAGGCAGAACTGAGGCTACAGGCTTCGGCGTAGTTTTCTTCGCCAGACAGATGCTTAGATATTGCGGTCAGGATCTTCACGGCAAAGATGTCGTCGTCTCAGGATTCGGTAACGTATCTTGGGGAACCGTCGTTAAGTTGAATGAACTCGGTGCAAAAGTCATAACTATTTCAGGTCCTGACGGATACATACTCGACGAAGAAGGAATTTCAGGCGAAAAGGTTGATTATATGCTTGAACTCAGAAACAGCGGTAAAAATATTTGTGCACCTTATGCGGAAAAATATCCTGAAGCTAAATTCTTTGCAGGCAAAAAGCCTTGGGAGGTAAAAGCTGATCTTTACATTCCATGTGCAACTCAAAACGAAATACAAATGGACGATGCCAGATCTATGGTAGAAAACGGTTGTAAATTCCTTTGTGAAGGAGCAAATATGCCTACCACAAACGGGGCAATTGCATACTTGGAAGCAAACGGCGTAGTAATCGGACCTTCAAAAGCTGCTAATGCAGGTGGCGTTGCATGCTCGTGCCTCGAAATGAGCCAAAATGCTCAACATATCGTCTTCTCCGAGGAAGATGTCTACAAACAGCTCGAATGCATTATGAAAAACATATTCAGGCTATCGGCAGACGCTTGCGAAAGATACAACTTAGGCTTTAATCTTATCGCAGGAGCTAACATTGCCGGATTCGAAAGAGTAGCTGAAGCTATGATGTTACAGGGCATTGTATAGTACGCGTTAGAACTGTAATGGTTCTATAATTATTATTGAGCATAAGCTGTCTCCTTTCATTTTGTTTGACGACTTTATTGTATAGGATATTCGGTTTATGCTCAATTTTTTTATGACAAATTTAAAATGTTGGAGCAAGGATTTCTCTCCCCACCCCAACATATATTATAGAACCATTTTTATGACAAATTTAAAATGCTGGAGCAAGGACGTTCTCAAACACACCAACATAGCCTATATAGCTATTTTCTGAACTGTTCGCACTAGAAATAGAGACGATATTTTGCAATCATCTTAAAAGGAGCAATTAGGTAATTTTATTTCTAAATATGACTTCTAAAACCTTTTTAAGCAGTATTATATGCTTAAAGGTTAAAAAAATATATAAAAACCATTTTTTTAAAAAATTTTTTGTGGTATAATTTCATCGTATTATGCTGTGAGGAGGTATATATGAAAACTGTTGTAAGAATTAAAGATGTTGATATAAAGAATATAAAAAATGTCAAACATGGCAAGCTAACTACTAATACTAATTTTGATGAAATGGACGTAGCAGATATAATTGGCGTTTATGGACAAAATGGTTCTGGTAAAACAGCTGTTGTTGAAGCGATGTATTTGTTGAAAAATCTTCTTCTCACAAATCAGTTGCCAGAAGAATCTAAACATTTAATTAATGCAAATAATAGTAGTTTAGAATTATATTTTAAGTTTTTAGTTATTAACAAATTTGGAGAATATACTGTTAAGTACTCGTCTTTGATGGAAATTGATGAAAACAGATTAAAAATCATAAATGAAAGGATATCATATAAAGAGAATATTAAAAGAAAACAGTTTAAAAATATAGTTGTTAAAGAAGGAGATGAAATTTTAATAAGAAATAAATCTTTGAATTCAATTTCTCAAGAACTTAGATTAAAAATTATGCTTTCTAAGGAGTTGGCAACATCAAATCATACAGGCTTTATATTTAGACCTGAGTCAAAAGAAGTTTTTAATAATACTTTGAGTGAGGCAGAATGTGAAATACTTAAAAATATTCAAACGGATTTTAATAATAATTTTCATGTAATTGACAATAAACAAAACGGTTTGATTTTGGCTAATATAATACTGCCATTCAATATATCTTCGAAAAATATATGTGGTAGAATACCTTATGGTTTAAATGAGCCAATGGTTCTTCCGCCCAAAATATATAATGATACAAGAAACGTTATTAAACAAATTAATCATGTCATATGTAGTATAATTCCAGGATTAGAGGTGATTGTTAAACCAATAAGTGAGGAAACTATGGATGATTCAGAATCGGGGATGCGTTTTGAGTTTTTATCTCAAAAGGATGGAGTTAAGTTACCGTTAAGGTGTGAATCTGACGGAACTTTAAAATTAATATCAATACTGAGTACATTAATAGCAGTTTTCAATAATGCCAATGCTTGTGTTGTTATTGATGAGTTGGATTCAGGGGTGTTTGAATATTTGCTTGGTGAAATATTGGAAGTTATTGAGAAGGAAGGTAGAGGTCAATTATTTTTTACATCTCATAATTTACGAATTCTTGAGGTTTTGGAAACAAAAGATTTATGGTTTACAACAAGTAATGAAAACAATAGATATATTCAATTAAAAGGAGTTAAACCGCGTAACAATTTAAGAGATATTTATATAAGAGCTGTTCAATTAGGGGGACAAGATGAAGAATTATATAATGAAACAGATCAATATAATATGAAAAAGGCATTTAGAAAGGCAGGAAATTTAAATGGCTAAAAAGGTTATTATAGTATTGGTCGAAGGCTGTTCTGATGAGGCATTATTAATTGAACGCATGGATGCATTGTATAAAGAATTTGAAATTAGATTTGAAGTCCAAAAGAGAGATGTATTTTATAATAATCAATCAAGAAGACAATCAATCAAGTTAGTGGTTGGAGATATTGTTCAAAAGATTATAAAAAAAAGAAAATATCTAGATAGTGATATTTTAGCTGTATTACATATAACAGATACGGACGGGTGCTTAATTCCCAATGATTGTATAAAAATCGAGCATAAACAAAAAGAACCCACATACTATTCTTACGATTCAATTAAGGTTAATAGTAATGAACAACAACAAAACATTATTGAAAGAAATAAAATTAAATCTGAAAATGTAAAAACTATGAATAAGCAACAAAAAGTTGTAAGTAAAAAATATATGTATCAATTATACTATTTTTCTAGAAATCTTGAGCATGTTATATTTGATGAACCAAATCCAAAAAAGAACCGTAAGTGTGAAAATATTGAAGAATTTTTAAAAAATTTAGAATGTACAGTTGAGGAATTTTTGAAGGGATACTTACCATATGCAGATGCTCTCGATTATAGTGAGAAATATAAAAAGAGCTGGAATTATATTGAAGAATGTACAAACTCCTTAAAGAGATCAACAAATGTTCCATTATTATTTGAATTTATTAATAAGAACATAAATAAATGATTTATGGAATGAAGTGGTTTTCCAAAAATAAAGACTCTAATTATTTATATCGATAAGAGTTATAGGACAAAAAGTGTTGATAAAAACCTCTATAACTATTGTTAATTCAATAGGGATAGCGGTTTTAAGTTTTTAAAAGAAGATAAAGGGTAGCTTATAGATAAGAACTGTTTCATAAGCATCTCATGTATAGTATATAGTTTTCCACTAAAAAAGTTGCACACTATTACTTTAACAAAATGTTAGTTGTATTTTTTATAACTCATTTTAAATATTTTCTCTATTTTTATAGTAGTAATTAAGCATTGTAATTTCGGGATATTTCTTATCTGCTTTAGAATCAAACAATATAAACCCACATTTTTCAATAACTCTATTACTTCCAATATTTCTTGTGTCCGCTTTTATTATTATTTTAGGAAATCCCTTAGAAAATAAATATCTCGAAAACATATTTAATGACTCCGTCATATAGCCTTTATTCCAATATTTTTTACCTAGTACATATCCAATCTCCGGACAACCATCACTATATCCTACCACATCAATCATACCAATAAGTTTATTAGTTCCTAAAATTTCTATACCATATCTATAACAATCTTTTTTATCATACTCTTTCAGCCAAAGATCAACAATCTTTTTCGTATCTCCAATACTTTGATGTGAACTCCAAGTTAAATATTGTGTGACTTCATCATCACTTGCCCAGCATTTAAATATTTGTTCAGCATCACTGGCTGTTATTTTTCTAAAATGCAACCTTTCAGTTTGCTTTTCCATAATAATTACTCCCAAATTATTTTTATATATTCATAAACGATGTTTCATTATTTTACACCACTATTTCAAATTGAAATAGTGTTTTTATTATAGCCTTCTTATTTCAATTTATCAATATCACTTGAAATAAGAGTGTTTTTTGCTTTTTTATCTCATTTTTAAATTTATAAAACAAAAAGCGTTAAGAGTGGCTATTTATGAATCTCTCATCAAAGACAATCTGCTGTTGATTATAATTCCTACCATCTCCCATTTTAGATATGAAATCTGATACAACAAAATCGCACTTAATCGTGCGATTTTGAAATCTTCATTATATATATTTTACTTAGTTTACTCTTATATATCCTATAAGTGGATTACTGCAGTATACCGAATAAAGTGCAGTAGTTCCTCCGTTCCAACCACCGTGAATAGCCTGTCCTCCGCCTGCATATATAGCAACGTGTCCGCTATAGATACATATATCACCAGGTTGAGGATTGTTGGTCCATGAACCTAATACTGCATAATCCTCAGGCCAGCCATGGAAGTATATTCCGGCAGCTTGCAACGAGTTTGAAACCAATGCCGTACAATCCTGTCCATATCCGAGTTGCGAGTAAGCTGCGTTAAATATTGCATTAGCACCCGAATACGATGCCGGTTCACTGTAAGAAGCTTCTTCGTACGTTGAGGTCGTAGATGACTCCGTATCTGAAGTATCGGCATACGATTGCGTTTCAACGACTTCAACTTCTTTTTCTTTCGTTCCTCTCAAGATGACCTCGGTCACAGGAGCTTCTACCTCTTCTGAAGACAATTCAGTCGCAGCAGTCTTAACTCCGTTTACATAAGTTACGAGTTCAGTAACGTTGCGCTTCCCAAGTACACCTTCTGTAGAAACTTCCTCTTCACCTTCGTAAAGTTCATCTGTATCTTCATAAACCGTCTCAAAAGGTATTTCCCTTTCAGTCTGTACTTCCATCTCGTTCGTTACGTTGATAGCATATTTTATTGACCCGAATACGAGTTCATCTCCAGGCAACAACGTATCCAACCTTGTTCCCGGATTCGTTGCTAAAATCGTATCTATATCCGTTTCCGTCTTTATAGATATATCCCAGAACGTATCTCCTTCTTCTACGACGTAAGTCCACTGATCCGACTCACCTTCAAGAAGTTCAAGGAGTAATACCTCTGGATTCTGCGTCAATTCCGGTTGCTCCTCAACCATCTTTACGGTTACTTTCTCAACCGACATTGCCGGCTCAACCGATACCAACACAGCACCCTCATTGCCGTCCATATAATAATTTTCTACTAACCCGATGAGGTCTTGTGCTTCCTGTTCTGTTTCAACGAGCGCAAGCGTTTCATCTCCAAGCTTTACTTGCCAATAATCAATTGTCGCACCGTATGCTGTTAATGTTGACGATACATACACGGTCGTAAGCATAAGAGCTATTATCAGTGCAAGTATCAATGCAGGTTTCTTTTTTGATCTTGTTTGTTCAAGAAAACTCATATTTTTATTATCCTTTCGGTAAAATTTTATACTTTTTATTTTAATCTCAAATCTTTTCTTCTATCTTTCCCACAACAAGAATCTTATAACATATGCATGCACTCGTCAACACATTATTCTTAAATTCACTTAATATTCACATTGAGAAAATTAAAAATCCTTACTTTTCAACGATCATGACTAAATATTTTCTTAAATCCTCTTAAGATTTATACAACATTGGCTCATATTTATTTATCAAATATAGATTTATGCGTTTATATATGCATTATTTATTCGCAAAATACATTTTTTACGCCAGATTATGTCTATTTCTTAAAAATATTAAGACGCGTTTAGAATTTATTAAGTGCAGATTCCATATTTACTGCAAAACCGCCATCTAACATATGTAAGTAAGCCTCTGTCACACTTCCTGTTCCCGACAGTTCAAGCCCCTTTTTATATAGATTTATCTGCTCTCCATATTTTTCTATTAAGGATTCTTCATACTCCTTTATGCTAATTGTCTGATTGCCCTTTAAGCTATATCCGCTCTTATAGTCAACCAAGACGATATTGCCACCCTCCCTAAAATAGCAATCGATAATACCTTGCACTAAAATCCTCTCACCGTCTTGCTCTAAACTCAATGTGAACTCGCGTTCTTTATACAGCTCTCCCCTTGCTGATGCGGCTATACACCTTGCACCTAAATCAGATGATAAAAACAGTTTTATCTTATCGAGATCTATAGTGTTTAATATTGCATCATCTATTAGCCCTGAAGAAACCGCACTCTTTGCCACCTGCTCTATATATGACGCACCTTCTGCATCTGCACGAACAAAATCAATCAACTCTATTATCTTGTGATATGCACTACCTCGTTGTAACGCTGACGATGTTGAGGCGGTCTCTGCTTCATATAAATCCTTGAACCGTTTTATAACTCTGCCGTCATCAGATACACGTCCCTTATGATTGTCTGTCGTAACATCTGTACTTCTCATACAAGATTTATCCCGGCGCAAATCAAAATCGCAACTCAACAAGGAATCACTAGAGTTAATCTCAGAAACCGAATACTTTGATTTAATATAGCCGATACTTTCATGAGGATACGAATACGTTAGCACTCTTTCCAGCTTAGACATATAATCTTTTGAAAGCGGCTCTAAAGATTTAACATCATCGCCGGCAGTTTCGCTTTCTCCCTCATCATCTTCCGCACTATAAGTGAAGTCGGACTTAATAAACTCTTCCATATCTTTGCTTTTAATTCGTTTCCAGCGTAATAGAGGCGCGAGCATTTCAAAATACGTCGTTTTATTTCCGGAGATAAAATCATCGCCGCTTCTTTTACTATTCGCCTTAAAGCTTCCAACCATATACAAAAAATTCTTAGCTCTCGTAAGTGCAACGTATAAAATTCTTATTTCCTCTTCCAACGCTTCCCTATCTTGAACGATTGATATTAAATCCTGCATTATAGTCTTTCTCGAAAATCCTAATACAGTATCTACTTTTGTAAGTCCAACTCCTATATCACGATGGAGCGAAACATGACCGGAATCGCTCTTTCCCTTTAACGGTGCGTTTATGCCCATCAAAATAACCATTGGGAATTCCAGTCCTTTACTCTTGTGAATCGTCATTATATTTACAACATCACTATCTTCTTCGACGAGCTTTGCCTGTGGCACCTGCACCGACATCTTTGCAAGAGCCTTCAAGTACTTTACAAATCCATAAAGCGAAGACTGTTTGCCATCTACGAATGAATCAGCCCTCTCCACTAATATTCTGAGATTCGCTTGTCGCTTTGAACCGTCAGGCATTCTTCCTACATATATGTAGTATCCGCTTTTTATCATCAGCTCCCATATGAAGCTTGGCAACGGTTTAATCAGAGATTCCTCACGCCATAACCGAATGGTGGCTTTTGCGCTTGAGCACTTTTGCTTCAAGTCAACGTCGCTGCCCGATTCGCAATAATATTCAAATGCGTCTGTAAACTCGCCCTCTATATGCTCGCTTCGTATCTTCGATAACTCGATAGTATCAAATGCAAATATCTCCGAATGCAATACGCTTATAAACGGAATATCCTGCTTGCCGTTATCAATAATAGAAAGCAGATTAAGCATCACATTGATCTCTATAGTATCGAAATAACTTTTCTCTTCGTCCAAATAAGACTCTATCCCGAACCTTTTAAAAACGTCGTAAAAAATAGATGCTTTACTCCTTATCTTGCGCATAACAACAGCTATATCACGCTTTTCAAGTCGCTTAACCGTTGCACTTTTTTTGTCGAAATAAGGCTTGCCTATGCTTTCAAGAATCAACTTTGCCACATATATCGCTTCAAGTTCACTCTCTTTAAGCTCCTTAATCATGTCATCTTCCGAATCGTCGTCTTTTTCCAGCATGTACATCATTATATTATTATCGGTTTCCGTTTTTAGTTCACTTGAGCTAAGGCGATTATGCGAAACCCCTTCTCTCAATTTTGCACGCTCATCATAACCGTCCATAACATTTTCAAAGACATCGTTGATATAATTTAATATTTCAATACTGCTCCTATAATTGCTGTTCAAATCTAAAACGCAATTTAGCCCGCTGTTATCCTTCGTAAAATTTTCGTATTTAGACTTAAAAATCGAAGGTTCCGCCATTCTAAATCCGTAAATGCTCTGTTTAATATCACCTACCATGAAGAGATTGTCCTCTCGCACTACACACTTTAAAATGGCCTCCTGTATGCTGTTAGTGTCTTGATACTCATCTATAAAGACGTGCTTAAACTTGCTACGATAAAGCGCTGCAGGTTCTTCCTGTTCAAGTATTTTTAGACAGTAATGCTCAATATCGGCAAAGTCTACGACTTTTTCTCGCTTTTTAACGGAAGCGTACGCAGAATCGAACTTTAAAATCAAGTCGAGCAATTTAAGCGCATGGCTGTATGTTTCGTTCATATCCTGAATTTTTTCGTCAATAGGAACTCGCAAAAAGTTTCTAACCTTATCTGTTATTTTTTTTGCAGCTTTTCTAAGCTCTGAAATATTTAATTTGATTCCTTTGTATATCTGCTCTTCATCTTTGCTCGACGATGATAATTTAACGCCCCTTTCTGATAAGGCCTTGACCACGTCTTGAATGTTTCTATTATAAACTTCAACAGTCAACTTCGGCGTCACTAAAAGTCCATCTATTATTTCAATCGCCTTCTTTAAATACTCCAATTCCTTATTGAATTTATCTGCTAAGCTGTCAAGCCCTGAGTCCAAGAGCATTTCCCGAACCTTTATTTTTAGCGGCAAGGCTTCTTGCAACGAACTCCATATGGGATCCAAGAAAATCCGAAATAAATCGCTCTGTAGAAAGTCTTCACCGTTAGAATTTAAAATATCTATCTTGTCCCGAAGCCACTGAAAAGGGTGCGGCATTGCCATGAGCTTTTTGTGCGTAGACAGTATAATTTCCCTCACCGTGCTAAAATTCCTATCACCGCTGTATGCATCTAAAAACCGTACAAACTCATAGTTTGAGTCTATCGAATCGTCTTCTAAATTATTAAATTCGCATTCAAGGATATCGTCCAAGGCTTCTTCCTTTAAAAGAACAGCCTTTGTTTCATCACATACGGAAAAGGAAGGTTCCAAATCAGTCAGATAGAAACAACTTCGAATCACGTCCAATGCAAATGAATGAAACGTGCATATCTGAGCCTGTGGCAGGAGCAGGAGTTGTTTCTTGACGTATTTAATTTTTTCAATATCGTCAGTTCTATTTAGCTCCCGAAGACCATTAAGTTCACGCAACAGCGATTCTCTTATTCTATCTTTCATCTCTGCAGCCGCAGCATTTGTAAACGTAACTACCAGTACGGAATCTACCGAAACGTTTTCTTCACAGATTAAGCGTCTTACTCGCTCTACCAATACTGCAGTTTTACCGGAACCTGCAGATGCAGCGACTAAAATATTTTTACCTCTTGTAGATATGGCTTGTCTTTGTTCTTCATTCCAATTAGGCATTACACTCTCCCTTAAACAAATGCGCGTATCGTAAGTTTGATTATATCAAATTTCTTGATATAATTAAATATCGGTATATTATGGATATCATCTACTACATTTGATGAATCACTGAATTTAGGAGCAGGAAATGAACAATAATAAAACTCCGAATATGATAATGATTTTAGACGGATTCGGACTGAATAAAGAAACTCAGGGAAACGCTATAAAACAGGCTAACACCCCTAATCTCGACGAAATCTTCAAGAGGTACCCCAACTCTTCGCTTACAGCCTGTGGCGAGGCGGTAGGGTTACCCGAAGGACAAATGGGCAACTCCGAAGTCGGTCACATGAATATAGGTGCCGGTAGAATAGTGTATCAGGAGCTGCTGAACATAAACAACCAAATAAAAAACGGACAATTTTTCGAGAATGAAGCCGTTGTAAACTTAATGGATCATACTGCATCGAGCAATTCTCGTATTCACATAATGGGCTTGCTTTCAGACGGCGGTGTACACAGTCACATTTTACACCTTAAGGCTCTTATAGATATGGCAAAGTCATATGAGATAGAGAACATATTCGTCCACTGTTTCCTGGACGGTCGCGACGTTCCGCCACGTTCTGCCGATAAATATATATCTGATATCTTAGATGAATATGGCAAAGACAAAAATGTATATATAGCAACTATAGCAGGTCGATACTACGCTATGGATCGCGATAACCGATTCGACAGGATAGAAAAAGCGTTTGACGCAATGGTAATGAAATCCGGTCGAAAAAGCCCCGATGCGCTGTCAGCACTTAACTTCGCGTATGAAAACGGCGAAAACGACGAGTTTGTCGTGCCTACGTGTATAGATCAACCTCAAAAGGGAAGTGACGTAGATTCAGCTATTTTAGACGGTGACAGCATAGTCATGTTTAACTTTAGACCTGACAGAGCAAGGGAAATAACGCGTGCTTTAGTAGACGATAAATTTACAGGATTTAAACGTTCAAAAACTCCTAAGCTTTTACAATTTCTTTGCATGACCGAATATGACAAAACTATGCCTAATGTAGATGTAGCTTATCCGCCCTCACACCTCAACAACACTTTGGGAGAATACATATCATCTCTGGGTATGAATCAACTTAGAATTGCAGAAACCGAAAAATATGCACACGTGACTTTCTTTTTCAACGGAGGCGTAGAAGCACCGAATAAAAATGAAGACAGAATTTTAATTCCTTCGCCTAAGGTCAGTACGTATGATATGAAACCGGAGATGAGTGCTTTTGAAGTCACAGAAAAAGTTATAGAACAGATTGAAAGCGATAAATACGACGTTATAATATTGAATTTTGCAAACGCTGACATGGTCGGTCACACCGGAGATATGAACGCTGCGATACAAGCAATTGAAGCGTTAGATAAATGCGTCGCTAAAATAGTCGACGAAATTTTACATAAAGATGGACAGATTCTACTCACTGCCGATCACGGAAATGCCGATGTCATGAGCGATAAAGACGGAAAGGTAGTCACAGCACATTCGTTAAACCCTGTGCCGCTCGTTCACATATCAAAAAATCCAAAACGGCTCGCCGACGGTAGGCTTTGCGACATATCCCCTACTTTGCTCGACCTTATGGGTCTGCGTCAACCTCACGAGATGACAGGTGTAAGCCTCGTTAAATCCAAATAATCCACACGAGAAGATAGCCTGCGGTTACGGCTGCCAATGTAAACGGCACACTGTAACTCATAAATTCTCTACCACTTACGGAATGACCTTCTCTTCTCAATATTCCAAGTCCTGCGATGTTTGCACTTGCCCCTATAGGTGTTATATTTCCGCCTAAAGTGGCGCCTACAAGCAGTCCAAAGTATAATAAGTTCGGACTGATCGACATAGCGCTTTCAGCATCTAATCGCTGTGTAACTACAGCAACTACAGGTAGCATCGTAGCTATGTACGGTATGTTATCGATAAATGCCGAAAAGAATACCGACATCCAAACGATTATCGTATATATTAAAAATATAGATAATACGGATCCGCTACCGCTCAATCCTGCAAGTGATTTACCGATGAGGTCAACTATTCCCGCTTCGGTAATAGCTCCTATTATTATAAAAAGGCCTATTAACAATGTTATCGTGTAGTAATCTATAGCTTTTAGCGCTTTACCTAATACGACGAGGCTCTTGCTCTTAATCATAGCCCTCACAAGCCCTATTATAAAATAAAACACACATATCAACCCGTTGGTTATACCCGGCTTATAAAACTCTCCGGGAGCCGCAGCATCTTTATATGGTATGAATGATACTGCAATTAAAGTTATTACCGTAAGTGCGAGTAATATCGAAGGCACCTTGTCCTCTACTTTTGTCCTTGCTGTTATACTGACCGTATGATTTTCTTTACGAAGTTTCCACAGTATTATAACCACGCTTATTGCAGCACCTGCCTCAGTCACCCAAAACATACCCGGCTTTCCTTCGACAAAAAAGAAATCCATAAAATCAAGACCTGCCGCTTTAGCCAGTAATATAGACGTCGTATCTCCGACGAGTGTTGCGGCACCTTGTAAATTCGATGAAATCGATATACATACTATAGCAGGAACCGGCGATATCTTGAGGTCTTTACACAGTGCTATGGCAACCGGTGCAACCATTAAAACGGTTGCGACATTGTCTACAAATGCCGATATTATACCTGAGAACAGAGACAAAACAACAACGAGCCACTTTACCTTGTGTATATTCGATACGAGCATATCGCTCATCAACTTAGGCATGTTTGATTCTATGAATAAGCATACACTTCCCATCGTTCCTGCAATCATCATAATGACGTTCCAGTCTATCTGCAGTATCGCATCTAACGCCGTATACCTATACCCCTCAAATATCCCTAAACTGCCTATCAATACGAATATAACGGCAGATATAATCGCCACCATAGGTCTAATCTTTTGCATGGCGAACATTACTATATAAGTTATTATAAATAATATGAGTGCAAATATCGTAAGTCTATCCATACTATATATCGCCTGCCTCCTTTATAGAATCAGTATTATCTTCAAAAGAGCCGGTGTCATCGTGCATGCTATTACCGGCTAAAATCCCCGTTGCCCAAGCATTGTGCAGATTATATCCTCCACAAGGACCGTCGTAATCTGTAACTTCTCCTGCAAAAAAGAGATTCTTGACGAGTTTAGACTCCATCGTTCGACTATCTATCTCGGACAGCAAAACACCACCTCGCGTTACTTGTGCGTACTTCCAGCCGTTTATTTTTTTAGGTGTAAACTTCATGGCTTTTATCTGTTTAACGACATCGTCACCACCGAGTTTTTTTGTCGCAATTGCCTTTGCCAGTTTCGGCTTTACCAAGGTGCTAAGCGATAATTCTTCGGTCTGTTTTAAAACGTTAATCTTATAATCAATCAGCTTCCTGACCTCGCTTGAATGAATATCAGGAGCAAAGTCTACGATAATTTCATAATCAACCAATCCGTCTTCCACGTCTTTTCCATTTGGTATATTCATAAATCGCGTCATGTTGAACACGCATATTCCTGAAATACCTAAATCGCTAAACTGAACCTCACCGTACTCGGAAAATACACTTTCGCCTCGATACAAAAGCGATACTCTGCCTTTAGCTCTCACCCCTGAAAGTCCGGTCCCTTTTATGTCTTCTACAACTTGTACCGAAGACAGTACGGGTATCAGTTTGCTGACGGTATGTCCGAGTTTTCTTGCCATTTTATATCCGTCTCCCGTAGTTCCAAATTGGGGATATGACTTTCCTCCTGTCGCTAAAAGAAGTTTCTCGGCTTCCACGACAAACTCTTCATTTATATCAGTTCGCTGAAATACTATCTTAAATTTTGAATCTTCCATACGTTCAACACTTTTAACATGCGAATTCAGATGAACGGTAACTCCAAGCGCTTTGATATGTGACTCAAGAAGATTTGCAACATCATTGGCATCTTCTGAATATGGGTATATGCGTCCTTCTACGTCCGTTCTGGTTGAGATTCCCAAGGACGCGAAAAAGACCGAGTTATTTTCCCAGCCTTTAATCGCAATGTTGTCCATGTTACATCGCCCGTTTCCCGTAGCTCTAAGCTTGCTCCCGAGGCGAGATTTTTTTTCGATTATCATCACGGTATTATCATGTGACGAAGCGCTAATTGCTCCGACCATACCTGATGCACCGCCACCGATTACGCATATATCAGTATGTAACATATACGTCCACTACTCCTCGATTACTCTTTTGAAGGCACAACACAAAGGTCTACGTCTGTGTCTATCGATGCCTTAAGCTTATCTATAAAACTTTCTGTTCCTTTTTCCATAGGGCCCTCTCCGATAATCACCTTTGTAATGTCTTTATCCGTTACAATCTGCGATAATGTATCTATTACATCGTTCGCTCTTATGACAGTAAGTTCCGCACCTACTTCTCGGGATTTTTCATATAGATAGTTGAGTGCCCTTCCTTCTTGTTCATCTCCTAAGAAATTATAATCCGTTTTGGATACGTGAATTATATTAAGAGTATCACCGTCTTGTCGAATACCGTTACCGAAAGTTATAAGACGGTCACATGTGATTTGCTTCGTTACACAAACCATTATCCTTTCCATCGATTCCTCCATTGATCCATACCACACTTATGTCATATAAACATGCGATATTAACATATACTCCTAAAAATACGCGGGTTAAAAATCACCCGCGTACTTTACTTACTATAATATACAGATTAGTTGAACGTAACCAATAATTCGCCTTCACCTGCAACTTTTAGAGTTATAGTATCTCCCGGATTACTCGTTGAGAAATCAACGTAATAAGTTTCGTACATTTCGTCATCAAAACCGTCTGTAACTTGGACGTCCAAGAAAGGATCATCCGTAGGTACCATGAACGTTATTTCTAATGAATCCCCGTCGTATAAAATTTCGTCGCCAAGAATATCGTCTCCCCATGTGTCTTGATTCACAGGGCTTGCATACATGTAGAATACATCCATTCCAGTCTCGTTGACTACCGTATAAGTTCTCGCCTCTAAATCACCGCTTACAGGGGCAGGTTCCTCTGAAGGATCAGGTTCTGTTGCAGGGTCAGGTTCCGTTGCAGGATCAGAACTTGAGCCTCCTCCGGCTGAGAATCCCGGATCTAAACCTCCGCCGCCACTCAACGGATCTGTAGCCATAAGAGCTCCCATTATACCCATTATAGCCATCCATACTCCCCATAGAACGAACAATACTACATATACGACTATACCGATGATAATTGCTGTTTTATGTGAGTAGTTTACGTTTACACTTTCAGGTGATGCTTCACCGTTATATACTGCAGCGAGTCTATTAGTATTATCAAATAAGATATAAACTACGAGCAGAGAACCAATAGCAGGCAGTAACAACAATAGAAGTAAATTCTGAACACCGGAATCCAATACCTTCACTCCATGTTTAGGTCCGCATTCCTTTAGTCTTTCCGTTTGTACATAATACCAATATAGTCCATATATTCCGAAAGTAACCATAGATAGCAATAGAACGATTATGAAGTTCAAGCTCTTCTTTCCGTCGCCTTCGCAAAGAGCATTAACGTCTTCCGTCCACGTGTACATGTAGTATATGCCATAGATGTTAAATGTTATCATTGATAACAGGAAGAACTTCCAAAACGATCTCTTTTCAATCTTTCTTGCACCGGCTCCTCCACCCATGTTACCATTTGGCGAATATCCTCCACCGTTATTGGACTGTGCTTGGTTATAGTTGTAATTTGCATTATCAGGCTGATACGTAGCACCATACGTTGCATTATCCTGTGCATTTGCGTGAACACTTTGTGTCTGCTCAAACCCACCACTACTGTCACTGCTGAATGTAGGGGCTTCATTGATTACCGGTTCACTGCTAAAAGTGTTATCCTGTGAGGCATAACCGCTCGCTTCATTTGACGATGTACCAAACGCATCTTGAGAAACGCCACACTTAGGGCATTGATGCACGTCATTTTCAAGCGGATTACCACAATTTTGACAGTACTTCATACTTTTCCTCCTTATATAGGGTAATATATAGTATTAGCTTATAGTTTAAAATTCAATCGTAAATGTGCTTATGTGCAACTACGATACTATTTTATAAAATTGTAACATAATTGCATATTCATGACAAGAAAAAAGTCGATATTCAGCTTAAGCGCAAACGTTTGCGGCATCTACAGTATAGATATTTGCGAATTAAAGTCATCATCCTTATCATCATCGATTTCAACGTTAGGAAGATCCTTTAAAGACTTGAAGCCAAACTGTTTGAGGAACACATCAGTCGTTCCATAAAGGATTGGCTTTCCTATTGCATCTGAACGACCCAATGAACATACGAGTTCTTTACTCATCAAGCCTTCCATAACTCTGTCGCTCTTTATGCCCCTTATAGAGTCAATCTCAGATTTCGTAACAGGTTGCTTATACGCTATTATGGCAAGCACCTCAAGTGCCGCTTGCGTTAGCTTCTTAACCTTTATCGGGGTACACAATTTTTCTACATAATCGCTGTTTTCAGGCCTTGTAACAAATTGAAAGGCTTCGCCTACCTGCCTTATCATAATGCCCCTCGCCTCTTCATCGTACTCGCGTTGTAGCTCCTTGAAGCAAAGAAGCGCTTCGCTTTTAGATATGTCACAGGCATCTGCCGCGTCCTTTGCCGACAAAGGTTCTCCCCATATATACATCAACGATTCCAATGCAGATTTTGCAACCTTTTTACTGAACATCAATTAGCCTCCAATGAATTATAATTAGTTTTCTTTAGGTATTACGGTAATATCGCCGTAAAGTTCTTTTTGTGTCGCATCGACAGTCTTGTCCTTCATCATTTGTAGAACAGAAGCAAAAGTCAACGAAATATCGTATCTGTCGCTCGAATCATCTATGAGCCGTTTGAATGATATCTCATTTTCTCCACGATCTTTTATTTCGCGCAACCGCTTACGCAAATTGACGAGTTTCTCCTCCAGAGAAATTCTGTCCGCCTCAGTAATTTTATACCTATTCTTTATATCCGATATTTTGCGTTCTTTTTTTAAGAAAAGATTAAAAGAAGAAACAAATGTACTCAAACTCAAGTTCAAAAGTTCATCGGGGTTTTCCGTATATATCGAGATATCTTCTTTAGGTTTTTCAAATATCTTTAAGTTATACTCCCTGCGGCTCAATAATTCTTCCGAAATAGCCTTGTACATCTTGTACTCCAAAAGTTTTTGGACGAGCTCAGTACGAGGGTCTTCGAGCAAAACATCTACATCGTCTTCACATGTCGAAGGCAACATCATTCTCGATTTTATATCTATCAAAGTGGCTGCGAGCACCATGAACTCCGAGGCTACGTTAAAGTTAATATTGCGAATATCGTCTACGTAGTCGAGATATTGCTCCGTAATCTCTGAAATTTTTATGTCGTATATGCTCATCTTAGCATTTTCGATCAGATATACGAGAAGGTCGAAAGGTCCTTCAAACATCTGTAACTTTACTTTATAGCTCATAGAGTTCTATCTCTCCATAATCTCTTTTAAACTTTTTTCATAAGGAGCACGCGCTATTCCTTTTTCCGTAATTACAGCCGTTATATTACTTGCAGGAGTAACGTCAAATGCCGGGTTATATATCTTTACGTCACGTGGCGCCATAGGATTTTTGTACCACATTTCACTGACCTCGCTCTCCTTCCTGAGCTCTATTTCAATGTCATCTCCCGTCTTAGAATTAAGGTCAATTGTCGACGTCGGAACGAACATATAAAACGGAATTCCGTATTCCTTTGCGAGTATTGAAACGCCTGATGTACCTATCTTATTCGCACCGTCACCGTTTGCGGCCATTCTGTCACATCCGACTACTACGGAATCTATCCAACCGTTTTTCATGACTATAGATGCCATGTTATCGCATATCAATGTGACGTCAACCCCAGCTTTCGATAACTCCCAAGTCGTGAGCCTTGCGCCCTGTAAAAGCGGCCTCGTCTCATCGGCAAACAGTTTGAAATCATATCCCCTTTCACTTCCAAGATATACAGGGGAAAGACACGTTCCATATTTTGCCGTAGCTATCGTTCCGGCGTTACAATGAGTTAAAATGCCCATGCCCGGTTTTAATAGTGAAAGTCCGTACTCTCCCATTGACAAACAAGCCGCTTCATCTTCGTCTCTTATCTTTTTAGCTTCATCTATAAGAAGCTGTTCAACTGCTTTAACGCTTTTAATCCCCGAAAGCTTATATACGCTGAGCAGCCTTTCAATTGCCCACGATAAATTGACCGCAGTAGGTCTTGCCGATGATATGAGCTTAGCGCTTTCAAATAAATATTTTTCAAATGAATCTATATCTTCGAATCGTCCCCTAACGGAAACGGCGAGACCGAAAGCGGCGGCAACTCCTATTGCCGGAGCTCCTCTCACCTTTAGTTTCTTTATCGCATCAAATATATCTTCTCGCGAGGATATTTCGATATATTCTTCTCTATTTGGCAACTTGGTTTGGTCGAGTATTATGAGTTTTTCGTCTTCATACTTTAACGGTACGATATTCAATTGTTTCATTGCTTTCTCCAGTTCTTTTATAGTAGCTATAATTTACCATAATTAAACGGTTTTAGCAAACGTCCGCGTGGCAGTTTTAAACGCGTGGCGAGTTTAAACGCAAATTTGCTCTATATTTCTATGTGTATATTGAAGGGTGAAGTTGAAAGGGCTGAATATCATACTATTCGAGAGCTTTTATTTAATTCGCCTTCGTCTCACAGTAAATGCACCTATATACTTTCTCATCTCTATCGGTCAGGGTAAATACGTGGTCGAGTTCCTGTTCTATTGATGTTATGCACCTTGGGTTTTTACACTTCAATACATTAGTCAACTGTTCAGGCATATTTATAGTCTTCTTGTCTACGAGTTTACCGTCTTTAATAAAGTTTACAGTGGCATTAGGATCTACGTAACCTATTAGGTCAAGGTCTATATTTATAAGTTTATCAACCTTTATTATGTCCTTTTTACCCATTTTACCGCTATGCACGTTCTTTATTATCGCCACTGAGCAATCGAGTTTATCGAGGTCAAGCAGTTCGTACAATCTCATGCCTTTACCTGCATTTATGTGGTCTATTACGAGTCCGTTTTTTATAGAATCTATATTCATGTTTAAACCTCCTTGAGTAACTTGAGTATTAAAGCCATTCTCATATACTTTCCATTTAGCACCTGCTTGAAATAGCAAGCGCGTGGATCATCATCTATCGCAATGCTTATTTCATTTACCCTTGGCAGCGGATGCATTATAGACAGCTCCTTCTTCGCATTTACCAGTTTTGGCTCGTCGAGTATGTACGTATCCTTTAGTCTCAAGTAATCTTCTTCGTTGAAGAACCTCTCCCTTTGAACTCTCGTCATGTATAGTATGTCAAGCTTATCTATTACTTCTTCGAGATCCGTCGTCTGTTCATAAGGTATGTTGAACTTCTTAAGAGTATCACGTTTAACGTAACTTGGAAGTTTAAGTTCTTCCGGTGATATCAAAACTACGTTTATATTGTCGTACCTTGCCATTGCAGTTATTAGAGAGTGAACCGTTCTTCCAAATTTTAAATCTCCGCAGAAGCCTATAGTTAAATTTTCAAATCTTCCTTTTTCACGATATATGGTTAGAAGATCCGCAAGTGTCTGCGTAGGGTGACTGTGTCCTCCATCTCCGGCATTTATTACCGGTATGCTCGCAGCTTTTGCAGCCACGTAAGGCGCTCCTTCTTTAGGGTGTCTCATAGCTATTATATCGGCATAGCAACTGAGCGTCTTTGCAGTATCGGCAACGCTTTCGCCTTTTGACGACGAGGAGCTTCCTGCCGAAGAAAAGCCTATTACATTTCCGCCAAGTTCATACATCGCCGCTTCAAAACTAAGTCTCGTTCTTGTCGAGGGTTCAAAGAATAAAGTCGCCAACTTTTTACCTTCACAAGCATGCGCATATTTATCGGGATTATCGATAATATCACAAGCAACGCTTATCAGTTCACTCAACTCTTCTTTTGAAAAATCGAGTATGTCTATCAAATTTCGCATATAACTACCTCCTTACTAACACAAAAAATCATCCCCGCGTGTAAAAAATCATCCCCGCGTGTAACGCGGGGTTTTTATCCTGCGGGCATAGCCCTTGCTCCTCGCATTACGTGTACAACACGTTAATAGTACTGCCAACCGCGTATCGTATATCTTAGTTTTTCTTTCTTTTCAAGTATCCAACTTCGCTAAAACTTAATTGGTCACTCAATTTATCTTCATCAAGTTGATGTTTTATATACTCCGCAATTCGGCTTGTATTTTTTCCTGCTGTATCTACATAATATCCCTTGCACCAAAATGACCTATTTTTATATTTATATTTTAATTCGCCGAATTGCTCATAAATCATTGTACTACTTTTCCCTTTTAAATATCCCATGAAGCTTGAAACTGCAATCTTTGGTGGTATTTCTACAAGCATATGTATATGGTCAGGGCATACTTCTGCTTCCAAAATGTTTATCCCTTTCCATTCACACAAATGTCTTAATATTTCTCCAATCGCTTTTCTTTTATTTCCATAGAATACTTTTCGTCTATATTTAGGTGCAAACACTATATGATATTTGCAATTCCACTTTGAATGCGATAAACTGTGTATATCATTTACGCTCATGATTATTCTCCTTTTTATATATATTGCAGTTGGCAGACTACACATATATATTATATTAGGAGAATTTTCTGGTCAAACGCATAGCGTTCACCGAACCCCGTGTGCAACACGGGGTTTTCTTCTATACAA
>PDWI01002341.1_pt1 | contig 28580 bp, 19 predicted proteins | sample 1430891 | NCBI WGS metagenome assembly PDWI01 (sample SAMN01162508, study PRJNA174530) | Oral metagenome, whole genome shotgun sequencing project. | biome: Marine environment; feature: Marine mammal; material: Swab sample of the gingival sulcus; isolation source: swab sample of gingival sulcus... | reverse complement strand
GCAACCAAGAAACTTTAGGTTTACGAGTAGCTAGTGGATGAAAAACTATATTTATGTTATTAAAAGTAGTGTAGTAAATGAAAAACAGTCTTTTTTACGTAGGATTTTTTAGATAATATCTAGGATACGAGTTCGTTTTATCGAAGTGGCGCGTATATAGATATACGTAACCAAGAAAAACGAACGAAGTGACGAAGATATTGCTAAAAAAGACAAGTAAAAAACCTAGGGAGCAGGGGGTTAACTGCTATAATCCCTAGGTCTTTAGGTGGTTATTTGTGCTATATTTTATATTTTAAAAAAGCGGAGGGGTTATGCTTTTTTATCTATAAACAATCCCATATCTTCCCACATTCCAGCTATCATGTCTTGTAGTTTCTTTTGTGGAAACTCTGCTAAGACTTCTTTTGTAGAGCTATCGTGTAGGGTGTAAATTATTGCACCAGTCTTTTCATGTACTTGTCTTTGAAAATAGCGATTTGATGAGCTGAGAGAAACGTTTGCTTGCTGAATTGATTTTTCAAGCAAATCATCTCTTGCTTCTTTTTCTTGTTCAGCCTTTATTTCTTGAGCCTTTGCTATTTCATTTGTGTGTTGTGCTTGAATTATTACTTCATGATGCTTGTCATGTTGAATTGAAGGGCTCTGGTTATTAGAATATGAAACTGAACTAATGTTGATGTTCATCTTATTCCTCCCTTAATTTATTCTGACTTTTTGTCGAAATAAATACTCTCTTGATAGTTATTATTTGAAGAGTACTTATTCATAATATTTAGGTTCTTATTTTGACTTGCTTTTTCATCTTTTACTTTTTTGATCTTTTCTGAAATTTCATTCATCTTGTCCTTTGTCTTTTTGATTAGCTTTTCATCTAATGCTATGATTTCATTGACAAGTTCTTCAGAAGTAGGTTTTTCACCTGATTTTTCGATGAGGGTAAGCACCTCATCTCTCTCAGAGACAATGCGTTCAAAATCATCTGGATTATTGTCAAAATTTGTCTCTAATAACATTATCGTCAGATCTCGATATTTCTTTAAGTTTTTTTCTAACATTTTTTACACCTAATTTATCCCATTAGACCCATAAAAGAATTTTGCTGTTCAGTCAGTTTGCTCATCATGCTCTCAAGCCTTGCAAACTGCATGTAGTAACTGTTCTCTTTTTGCTTTAAGAGATCCATCATCCTGCTGATTTTTTTGTTGTATTCTCTAGAGATAATCTTAGAAATGTCGTTGTCTTTTTCTGATGATAAACCTTTTACACCAGCTTTTTCGACTAAATATCCACGCCTACCACTGCTGTTTTTTGTAGTAGATATATTGTCTTTTATTACGTCTTTGATACGCTGCATAAATCCATTTTCTGAAAATCTCTTTGCTCTTGTTGATGTTTCAGAATATTCTGTTTCAGATTTTTTGGTCATAAATTCTACGACTTCTTCGCCACGCTCTTCCATGGCAGCTGTAAATTTAGTTTTGTCTATGACAAGTTTACCACCATCTTGGAAGTTTGAGGTGAAGCTGATACCCATGTCTTTTAATGTTATATCAACGCCTTCAACTTTAGAATTGACGACATTTCTTAAGTCGCTTATGATTTTTTCAAGACCTCTATCATTTTTGAGTAGACCTTCTTTAGCTTTTTTCTCCCAATTTTCTATGTCATCTTTTTCCATTGCCTTTTTCTGTTCATCAGTAAGAGGTTTGTATTTTGTCGTTTTTTGCCTTGTGGCTTTTCTTATTTTGTCGATCATCTCATTGTATTTTTTGACAAAGCCTACTACCTTTTCTGTGATGTCTTTTGCATTAAATTCTTTGTGGATATTGATAGCTGATACACTTGGGTCTTCTGTTTTGTTGTAGGTACTGTTGATGGTCACTCTAGCAGAGCCAATTTTGAACCTATTTTTATCGTTGATGATAGTCTGTCCATTTTCAAGTACGATTTCTGCGTTTTCGCCCCTTGTTATAGTATCAGAAGGGTTGTCTGTCAGTAGACCGATTTTTTTGAAGAATTCCATGCCATCAGCATCTGGTTCTATGGTGTTTGCAAAACCAGTGTTTTTGTGCTTCATGATAAATTTGCCAGATATATCATCAATTCGGAGTGTAGCTACAGATTGTCCTTTGTTAATCTTTTTTATCATGCTGCCAATGGTGTCATCAGAGTTTATGGTGATTTCTTTAGAACCATTGATTTTGAAACTGAGGCTTGAGCTATTTTCAAACAGGTTAAACTGATCAAGTTTATCATTGAGTGATACATAGTTTTTGTCGCCAGTTTTTATGCCTAGTCCATTTAGTATGTCAGCATCAGCATCTCCCATAATGACTTTATTGCCAAGAGAGTTGATTTTGATAGAAGTAGTCCCAGCTTCAGTTGTCAGCGAAGACTGCACCATGTTTTCGCCAAATGCTTCATTTAATTTGTTTTGAAGGTCTGTATTAAAAGCATTTATATCAAATTCATCACTGGCATTTAGGTAGTTGTCTTCTAGCTGTATATTTTTCTTTATGCCATTGACGCTGATGGTCATTACTTTATTGCTGGCGTTTTCAAAAGCTGTTTTTAAATCCTCAGGTTTTACTTCTCCACCAATCTTGTTAATCTCTTCCATTGAAGTCCACACTTCAGATGTGGCAAGTTTTTTGATTGATTTGATTTTTATATCTTCAGACTTTGAATTGTTGAGATATCTTACTGAAATGGCAGAAGAACTTTTGCCATCTACTGTTATTTTTGGTGTTGTAGCTTGAAACGAAGAAGCTAGTGTGAGGTTTTCGTCCTTGTTTAAAAGGTCAAAATATGAAGACTCCATTCCTTTAAGTAGAGATGTGAACTCTCTATAATTTTCTTGTTTCCACTCTAAAAGCTGCTTTTCAGCTTTTACTTTATCTAGCTTCATAGTTTCAATTTTCATCATATTTTTTACTAGACCGTCAGTATCTAGGTTTGAAACTAATCCAGTTACTCTAGAATATTCATTCATATTTTTACCTCCTAATAGTATTTACCTAATCTATCGGCAGAAATTCAAAATTCTTGATGTTTTTATTTTCCTTCTTTAATTATATTGTTTTCCTAATTATAGTATAAAACAAAAGCTGTTGCAAAAGAAAATTATAATTTATCTCTTTTGCAACAGCTTTATACTAATCTCAGGTAAAAACTTTAGTCTAAGATTCCACGCCTTGAAACACTAAACAATACAACAAGCTGTGTCATCTTTCGAAACCCAAGTGGAGTGAGGGGAGCTCGACACCTAAAGTAATGCTGTGGAGTCTTAAAGCTTGTAATGTATTGTAGTGTTTTATAGGCTCTGAATGACAGACTAAAGTTTTAAATATGAATTAGTATTAGTGGGTGATTGTCTATAATTATTTTAAAATGAAAATTTCATCTGCAGTGTTATTTAAGAACTCATGGTCATGCGATATGATAAATATCAGTAAATCCTTGTTGATGGTGCTTTTTATCAGATTTGATATTCTCATCATGTTGTCAAAGTCCATGCCACTTGTTGGTTCATCAAAGCATATTATCTCTGCTTTTGACAGTAGAGCACTTGCTATGGCTACTCGCTGTTTTTCACCACCAGATAGGCTCATGGGATGTTTGTCTTTTAGCTTGTAAATGTTTAGTTTTTTTAGTACAAGACTGACATCTTCTTCCCTAACACTGTCTTTCATACCAAGTTTAACTTCTGTCTCTACACTATCTGTAAATAGCTGGTGATTGACATCTTGCATAACAAGGTAGGATTTTTTTAGTCTTTTATTAGCCGAAAGTTTTTCACTATCAAGTTTTATGCTCGTGTTTTTGTTCTTTTGGAGTCCCATGAGTATTTTTATAAAAGTACTTTTTCCAACACCATTAAAACCATAAATGCCTATGATATTGCCAAAGTGGAAGGTTTTATTTTGTATATGTAGTTGACCTTTTCCAGAAGGAAATTTATACGCTATGGTTTCTACTTGAAGGGTTTTATTGGAGTTTTTGCTGTTATTACTATGCATTAATTCTTCAAATTCTATACTTCTGAGTCCGAGTTCTCTTCTTGTGGTCTCACTTAATGAGAAAAATTCGTCTTTTGAAAACTCATTTGCTATTGTTCCTTCATTGATGTAATATACTTTGTCAATGATGTTCTTGATGTAGTAAAATCGGTGCTCTGATATGATTATGGTTTTGCCGATTTCCTTTAACTTTTCTAATATTTTTCCTATTAGTTTTGTTTTTTGTTCATCTAAGTTAGAAGATGGTTCGTCAAGTAGTATGATATCAGAACCACTTGCATAAGCAGCTGCTATTGCGATGATTTGTTTTTCACCACCAGATAGTTCAAAAATATCACGGTCAAATAAGTATTCGATGTCAAATATATCTGCGATTTCATCTAGTTTTGCTCTCATGTATTCTCTATCAAAACCTCTATTCTCTAAGTAGAATAGAATTTCACTTGTGGTATTGACATTGAAAAACTGAGTCTTTGGGTTTTGAAATACAGAAGACACAACTCTTGACACTTCGTATATTTCAGCTTGTTGAGTGTTGACACCTTCTACCACTATCTCGCCACTTAAATCCCCTGCCTCATAATAGTTTGGAATAAGTGAGTTAATCAGTTTTGTGATTGTGGTTTTTCCACTACCACTTCTTCCACATAGTACAATGCATTCGCCTTTTTTTACGCTGATGTTTATATTGCTAATGTTGTTATTGTCAGTGCTTTTATTATACTTGTAGCTTGTATTATTTATCTTAAGCATATATTCTCCCCGCTATGTGTACAGCTATGATTACTACTGCAAATATGATATCAGTGATGCCAAATTTGACATCAAAGTACCTTGTTTTTTTGCATGGGTCTGCAATACATTTTGTTTCAGCAGCTTTTGATATGTCGTCACTTATATTTGAAGCTGATATGAGTAAAGGTACACTGACATATTCCATATATTTTATTGGATTTCGAAATGTTATGCCTCTCATTTTCATCGCCATTTTTATGTTTTTTTTGTCGTCTTTATAGGCTGGGAAATATCTAAAAATGACAGCAATTGGTATAATAGCAGCCTTTGGAAAGTGCATCTTGTCCATAGAAGCTATGAGTGAACTAACATCGCTTGTTGCTATTAAGAATTTTCCAGCTAGAAGTGGTATAAAAAATATCTTTATAAAGATGATAAAAGTCAGGAAGTAGTCTTTAATAAAAGAGAACCCCAACTTACTCGAGATATTTAACAAGAATAAGAGAACTATAAAAAATAGGGTTGTATTGATAGCTCTTCTAGGCTTGTTATTAAGGGTAAAAAACACGGCAAATATCAGGACAATAGCAATTGCTGAGATGTCGTTTATCTTTGTTGTTAAATTTAAAGATAAATAGAGTGTTACCAGTAATTTTGAAATTGGTGTGGGGTTGACGTTTATTTCTTTTATCATTATACTATACCAGCTTTTTCAAAATGTTTTTTAAGCATTTTTTTTCCAATAAATGCTCCGATTAATCCGCCGACAAATGCTCCGATTGTGATAAATATCATATTTTGCCAAGTGATTAGTTTTTCAATGCTTGCAAAATATTCTGGGCTCATGCCTGTTGAAAGTGTAAGCTCCTTGTATTTTTCTTTTACTAAGAGCATTTGCAAGTGGCTAGTTACTGTAAGACAAGAGAATGTTGCATACGCTAATGCGTTGTGTTTAAATGATTTATAGCCACCTTTTCTAAAAATAAATTCAGCTAATCCAACTACAAATAGCGAAATAAGGGGAACGATATAGGTGTGCCCCATTGCAAACATAATCATAGGCGCAAGCATGCCAAATATGAATAATGCCCATGGTTTAGGAACTTTTGCCATAAGTAGCATGACAACTGTGCCCCCTACAATACCAAGTGTAAATGGGTAAAACATAAATAGTATTGGGATTAAACCCATAAGTCCTACCATAAACAGTAATATGAAGAATATAACAAAAAATATTCCTATTGTTACTAAGTCTTTTATTTTTAATTTCTTGTTCATTACGACCTCCTTTATTGATAATTAAAATCAAAAAACATTTTATCATTTTTGATTTTAATTATCAAGTGAAAAGGCTGATACAAGATTTGTTTTTTACATTATAAAAGGACTGTCTAGTTGTATCTTATTAAAACAGTCCTTTATATAAAAAGCTATTTAATAATTACTCTTCCACATTCTCAGGGTTTGGTCTATATCCTTCAATGAGTTTTCCATTTTCTAAAATCATTGGTTTAGCAGTAGGTTGTCCGTGTTCTGTATCGTATTTAGCCATGAGATAGTCGCTTACTTCCTGTCTGTTGTTGAATTTAATCATTTGGTATGGCTCTTGGAAACTTATTTTTTCGACAAATAGCAGTCCTTTTTCATTGGCGTTATTGACTAGAATACCTGTGTGTCCAATAAATAAGTTGTTATCTAAATCACTGTGAAAGAGAACGCTTATAACGGAAATATTTTGATTATTACTATATTTAATGCCTTTGTCTTCTAAGTGATTTGCATACTTTTCTAGGTGGATATCAATGTCTTTTACTAAGTCTGTTGAAGGAGTAGAGAAGACGGTGTTAAATTTATTGATTTCTTCCTCAGTGAATAGTTCGTTATTTGAAAGGAACATTGCGTCTTGGTCTAAGAATAAAAAACTATTCTCTTTATCTAATTTGCCATTTACTGTTATCAAATCATGGGCAATCATATAGACGGTCATCCTACAGTTGTAGCCAATAAACTCCTCGTGATTTTTTAGCCAGTTTTCATCAATTTTTATCACATCATAGCTTGCCATATCCTTTACCGTAGGAGCTGTTTTAAATCCTGACTCTACAAGACCAACATCTCCTACACTTTTATTGTAGTCTTCGACAACAGCTAAAAATTTATCTATCGTCTGTTCTTTTATCCTAGCTTTTAGTAGCGATTTTTTTAGTAGCATTTTGCTTTCTGTACCATTTAAATTGGAGTAAACAATATTTTTTGAATATGCTTCTACTTTATCCTCTTGAGTAGAGTTATCATTATTTGGGTTTTCTGTAGTATTGTCGTTGTTTTCTTCTTTATCATTACTATCTTCTGTTTGTTTGCCTGTTTTATCTTCAGCTTTATTAGTCTTTTGCTTGTTATTGTTTTGAATGTTGTTTTTACTAGGTGTTTTATTAGTGTTTTGCTTCTTAGTGTTTTGGGTTTTGTTATTGTTTGATGCTTTGTAAGAGTTTGTGTTATTATTTTCTCCTAAGTTTTCGCTTTTGTTAGGTGCTTTACTCATGGCTGTATCCTTGTTGTTTTCGGTATTGCTATCGATATTAGCAGATGGCTTAGAAGTGTTTGGACTGTTATCGTTGTTTTGAGTATCGCTGTCCTTATTGCTGCTTTCAATATTGTTATTGTCATCATTTTTGTCTGTGTCTTTATTACTTTCGACATTTTTCTTTGTACTATTGCTTTTGTCATTTGTTGTATTAACTTCAGTAGTATTTTGTTCTTCTGTTTTTGCTTTATTTTCTGTAGATTCACTCTTGGTGTCGTCTTTTGTGCAAGCAGATAGACTGCCAATCAACAAAATCATGGAGATTAGTAGTGTGATTTTTTTAGTCATGGTATAACCTTCTTTCTATATTTGTATTTTTTGGAATTAAGTTTGTGCTGTGGCATAGTATACGGATAATAAGGTAAAAGTTCAATAGAAAAATTCTTAAATATTTATGAAGGAAGGGAAATATTTTTACTTTAGTTTGTTAATAATGTTTATTTCTCATTAGAACAAGTTTTACGTCTTATAATTCAGACGTAAAACAGACGTAAAAATTTGCGTTTGATTTTGCGTCTGATTTAGAATATAATAATTGTGTTGGAGGTTTGGAATTATGAAAGAGTCAAGGGAATTAGAATTTAAAGAGAGTATAAGTAATACGTTTTTGAAAACAGTTTCAGCTTTTGCGAATTATCAAACTGGCACAATACTATTTGGCGTCAAAGATGATGGCACACATATTGGTGTTGATAATCCTGAAAAAATCTGTCTGGATATTGAAAATAAAATAAATGATAGCATAGACCCTAGTCCTGACTATCGAATTCATGTTGGAAAGAAAGACGTCATTGTATTGGAGGTGTATGAGGGTGTGAATAAACCTTATTACTACAAGACAAAGGCATATCGACGTAATGATACAGCAACAGTTGAAGTGGATAGACTTGAGCTGAATCGTTTGATATTAGAGGGTGAAAATAAGTGTTTTGAGGAATTAAGGTCATCAAAACAGGATTTGCAGTTTAATCATTTAGAGAAGAAATTTAAAGAAGTTGTACTGATAGAAGAGTTATCTAAAGATATCTTAAAAACGCTAAATTTATACAATGATAAAGAGGGTTTTTTAATTGCTGGTGAATTGTTGGCTGATGCAAATACGTTTAAAGGGATTGATATTGCTCGATTTGGAGAAAATATAAATATAATACTTGATAGGGAAACTTATGATTATATTTCTATTTTAGAGCAGTATGAAAAAGCTATTGATTTATATCGAAAATACTATAAATATGAAAAAATTGAAGGCGCTTATAGGAAAACAATTGAGAATGTGCCTGAAGAGGCCTTTAGGGAAGCTGTTGCAAATGCTTTAGTTCACAGGACTTGGGATGTGAAAGCGAATATAAGGATATTGATGTTTGATGACAGGATTGAGATTATTTCTGTAGGGGGGCTTCCAAAAAATATCAGTGAGAGAGAATTCTTGAAGGCGCAATTATCTATTTTGAGAAATCCAGCTATTGCCAATGTTTTCTTTCGGCTAGACATCATAGAAAAGTTTGGGACAGGAATTAGTCGTATCAATGAGTGTTATAAAAACAGTGAAGTGAAGCCTAAATTTCAACCTTTTGAAAATTCTATTAAGGTTGTACTACCAGTATACAATACACAAATCGCTTTGAGTGACGATGAAAAAGCTGTTTATAATGCCATTCGAAATAGAGAGCTTTCAAGTACTGAAATTATGAAGATAACAGGTTTTGGGAAGTCTAAAGTGTTGGGTCTTTTAAAGATACTAAAAGATGAAGATTGTGTTGAATTTATTGGCAGGGGAAGAGGCACAAGGTATTTGGCTAAAAAACAGATGTAAATCAGACGTAAAAAAATACGTCCGATTTTTCGTCTGATTTGAAACGCATTTTGTTGTTGGCTTTTGTTTTATAATTGCTGTGAATGTGTTATAATAGCCTTTAGAATAATTGAAAAAACAGTGAAGATGTAGCAATTGGAGATGAAATGAAGTATATAGCATTAATTGTGGGAAAGCTTGTGGCTTTTCTTCTTAAGATATTGGGTAGGCATGGCGGTTCTTTTCCAGGACAGGTTGCCTTATTGTTTTCAAAGGATATGGTAAAGTATTTTAAGTATCCTAAGATGACAATTTTGGTTACTGGGACAAATGGCAAGACCTCTACAGCAAATATGATAGCAGAAGGTTTTAAAAAGGCTGGCTATGATGTCATATCAAACTCTAGGGGAGACAATATAATATATGGTATTACTAGTCTACTGATGAAAAATTCAGGCTTTGACTTTAAGGTAAGAGCTGAAGTATTGGTATTAGAAGTAGATGAATTAACCCTTGCCAAGTATCTAAACCACATTGATGCCTCTGATGTAGTGATAACTAATTTTTTCAGAGACCAGTTAGATAGAGTAGGTGAAATGGAGAGTATTATCTTAAAAATGGCTGATGCATTAAAGGGCTATCAGTATAAACTCTATTTAAATGAGGATGATCCCAATGTCAAGAGGCTGATGTTTGATGCAAAAGATGCTGAAATTATCAGTTTTGGTCTTGAGAGACTCGAGCATGCTAGCGAAGTCAACAATGAAGCAAAGGAAGGAAAGTTTTGCCCTAAGTGCAGCCTAGAACTTCTCTATGATTATTATCACTACTCTCACATTGGTAGGTATCACTGCTCTTCTTGTGACTTTGATTGGAAGCGCCCTAATTATGTGATTGACAAAGTGCATAGCGATGATTATGTCTTTGATTTATTGGACAAAGCAGGAGAAAAACACAGCTTTAGATACAATATCAATGCAGACTATCACCTTTACAATATGGTGGCTGCTGCTTCGGTGTATTTGGAGTATGGCATAGCTGATGATGTGATTGACGAGGTGTTCTATAACTTTAAACTGGGCATTGGCAGGATGGAGTACATTGAAATAAAAGGCGAAAAGGTGCTTTTAAACCTTGTCAAGAATCCAACTGGCATGAATGAGATTATAAAGTATATTGGAAGCGACTCTGATAATAAGTCTATGATGTTTATATTAAATGATAATGACCAAGATGGAACAGATACGTCTTGGATATGGGATGCTCACTTTGAAAAAGTGGGGAATTTATCGACTGTGATACTATCTGGCAAAAGGGCTTATGAAGCAGCGCTGAGGTTTAAGATAGCAGGCATTAAAGCAGAGCTTATTGTGGAAAAAGACAGTGGTAAAGCTATTGATATACTCATGGAGAAACAAAACAAAAAGTATGTAATATCGACATATACAGCGTTATTTAATGTGAGAAATAAAATGCTTTCAAAAGGCTAGGAGTTAGAATTTATGAATTTAAAAATACTGCATTTATATCATGATATTATGGATTTATATGGCGATAAGGGCAATATGATGACGCTAAAGTATAGGACGACTTCTAGAGGGATAGATTTTGATTATGATACCTGCTCAATAGGTGAAATGAAGGACTTTGAAGATTATGATATAATTTTTATGGGTGGTGGCGCTGACAAGGAGCAGATGATACTCTCAGAAGACTTGTTGAAGAAGAAAGACGGTCTAAAAAAAGCACTGGATTCAGGTACTTTTTTTCTTCTGATTTGTGGTGGATATCAGCTTTTTGGGGAGTACTATGTCAATGCAGATGGCGAAAAGATAAAGGGTCTTTCCTTTTTTGATTACCGCACAGAAAAGTCTGATCGAAATGATAGGTGCATAGGAAATATCAATATAAAGGCGCATTTAGATGGTCAGGAAATTGATGTGCTTGGTTTTGAAAACCATGGTGGGCAGACCTATGGTGCTGATGAAAGCGCCTTTGGTGAGGTTGTATTTGGAAATGGAAATTACTATGGCTCAAAACATGAAGGCTTTTATAATTCTTCTGCCCTTGGGACTTATGTACATGGACCACTCCTTCCAAAAAATCCTGAGCTTGCAGATTTCATTATAAAGAAAGCTCTTTCAAAGAGATATGGAGAGGTTGAGCTGACAGTACTAGATGACAGCATAGAGCATGGTGCTAAGAGAGAACTACTCAAGAATCTTGGTAAGCTATAGCTAGAAGGAATACTGTTTTTAAATTAAACGGTGCATTAAGATTCCACACCTTGAAACACTGTACAGATTAACACAAGTGCTTTCTTACACAGTTAACCCCAAATGTCTTTCAGAGAAGCGAAGCGACGTAGGAATCTAAGCACTTGCAATAATCTGTAGTGTTTCATAGGTTCTGAATGACAATGTACAGTGTATAATGGGTATATTAGTAAACCACGCTAGATTCCTACGTCGAGCCTTTGGCTCTCCTCTGAATGACAGCGTGGGGTTTTCATTATAATTGGAGAGAAAATGTTAAATATTTTAAGTGTGTACAATCCATTGGATGGTACAGAGTTTTTTACAGATGTTATTAATAAGTCTGATGTCACTCGTGACGTCATTTATGTTGTAGTGCCTGAGCAGTACGCCTATGAGACTGAGCTAAATCTCGTTAATAGGCTGTCTTGCAAGGGCCTTTTTAATGTCGAAGTGTTTGGCATCAAAAAACTCATCAGGAAGCTTTCGATGGAAGCTAGAATTGATACATCAAGTACTTTTACAGAACTTGGCAAAAAAATTGTATTAAAGAGTCTGTTAAAGTCCAACAATAATAAGCTCAGATTTTATAAAAATGCTTACTCATCAGAGGACTTTTTGGATATCGTCATGAAAAACCTAGACCTACTAAGGCAGGATATGGTTGGTGTAGACCAGTTAAATAGCTATGCTGACAGCTTATATCAAGAGAATAGAAGGCTTTCTGATAAGCTCAGTGAACTTGCATTTATTTATTCACTTTATCTGGAGCACCTATCAGTGAGTAATCCAGATGAGTTTGTCATCATTGAACAGTTAATAGAGCACTACTCTAGGCAAAAAGAGGAGAAATATACCCTGATTGTTGATGGATTTTCTGGTATGAGTAGTTTGGAAATATCCTTACTTGCTGCCCTATCATCAGCAAGTCGTAATGATGCCTATTTAAGGGTGCTAAAAAACAAGGCTGACAGTGCTGTAAACTCCTATGTAGAGCGATTTGTTGATGAAGTGAAGACTAGCTTTACTGATTTTTCTGTGCCTTATAGGGAGATGAGTTCTGATGTACCTCAAAGTAACAGTGCAGCGTTTTTTGCGGGCAATTTTAGCATCAATCCTACTGCCTATCGTGGTGGAATATCAATATATTCTTTAAAGTCTATTGAAGAAGAGATAAAGAAAATTGTGGTATTTATACTGGATAAGATGAGGTCAGAAAATCTCAGTTTTGGTGATTTTGCAGTGCTTGGTGAAAAGGTAGAAGAGCACAGTAGCTTGATTTCTAGGATATTTGATTTAGCAGGTATACCATACTTTGTTGATGATAAAAAGTCCATCTCTTCTCATTATTTTGTTGAATTTATCAGCGCAAGTTTTGACTGCATTAATAAGAATTTTGACAAGGATGATGTTTTAGCAGTTCTCAAGGCGTATGCTATGTTTCATAGGGACAAATATCAGCATGATATCAACGTCCTAGTCAGTGAGATAAACAACCATATTGTGAGGAAGAATATTGATAGGAATCGCTTTTTTAAGTCCTCTAAGTGGGAAAAAGTCTTTGAATCTGACCTTGAAAAGTTGGCATCTAAGTCTAGTAAAACAGATGTAAATTATAAGGAAAAAGAACTTTTATATAGTGAAATACTAGATTTGAAACATTCGCTGTTAGACCCTCTTCTTGCATTAGCAGATAGCCTTAAAGAGGATGTTTTAGTAGAAGCAAAAATAGCATATATCAAGAAGTATCTTGAAGATATAGGATTATTTGATGCGCTAGATAGAGCCCTAAATACAGTGGAAGATGAAGAGTCAGAAAAGTACTTGTCATCTATAGAGAAAAAGATTACTGATACTTTTGAGCAGGTTTCAAACATTGCAAGTGCTAGTGAATTTAGCAGTGAAGAACTGCTGAATATGATTTCCTTTGGTATATCTGATTTTTCAGTAGGGCATACGCCACCAAGTGAAGAGACCGTAAAACTGGGTTCAATATCAAGGTCTATGTACTCTAGTGTGAAGTACTTGCTATTTCCCTTTGCTAATGAAGGGGTATTTCCTAAAAAAGTCTCCAATGCCTCTTTAATCTTTTCAGATAAGGAGCTTGAAGATATTGAAAACTTGGGATATAGAAGTGTAAAGAGTGCAGATAAGTTCTATGACAAAGAGCTTTATGATGTGTTTGAAAAAATATCAAAGACGGAAAAACAGGTGGTGTTTACCTATAGTCAGAGTGATGAAGCAGGCAAGGAGATATTACCTTCTGCATTTGTCAATATGCTGATAAAAAATGGCGCTTTGCATGAAGTGACAGAAGAAGTTAGTTTATCGGACATTGTAAGGACAGGTAGTAATCGCTTGGTATTTGAGACAGTGTTTAAGTCGTACCGAGATATTGTTGGTAGAGAAGAGTTACTATCTGTTTTTGAGAAAAATGACTATGGTCAGGAACTTTCGCTTTATAACAAGGCAAAGACAGATTATGAGTACAAGCCTATTGTAGAAGCAGAAGATAAGTCAAGTTATGAGCTCAGTGTAACCAAGCTCGACTATCAGGCAAAGTGTCCTTTTAGCTATTTTGTGAGGTATATACTAAATCCATCGGATTTGAAGAAGGAGGATGTTGGTCATATAGAGGTGGGAAATCTATTTCATGACGTTCTCTTTGAGTATGTGAAAAGGTACAAGGTAGCAGAGGATAAAGAGCAGTATTTAATGGACATTGAGGACCACCTTACAGATATTTACCTTGAAAAGTCACAAAAGATAGAAGAGTTTTCATATGATAAGGAGAATTTATTTCGAAGAGAAGTGCTTCCTATCAGCTTGAGACTGGCTGCTGAAAATATAGCCATACAGCTAAGTCCAAGTGAAGACGCTAAGTTACGGGTAGTGCCTGAACGCTCGTATAGCTATGACTACAAGGTTGATGGCAAAGATGTCAGGCTGAGTGGAAAAATTGATAGACTGGATATATACAGTGATGAGTACTATGACTATGTCAGGGTTGTGGACTATAAGTCTGGTCTGAGTTTATACAATGAAACAGAAGTGTTTGCGGGTGTTTCATCCCAGCTTCCTACCTACCTTGAAATGGGATTAAAAATGGATATCAAAACAGGAAAGGTGGATGATAAAGCTGAGATAAATAGAGCCCCTATGGGGATGTTTTATCAGACGCTGAAGAACTGCAATGTCCATGAGTCTGATTTTAGCCCAAGTTATCGTGATGAAAAAATTTCTAGCTATAGGCTTGATGGAAGATTTATCAATGATACAAGGATAATGAAACTTTCAAGTCAAAGTCTAAATGAAGAAAATAAAGCAGTGGAAATGAAGGCAAGAATTGACCGATATGGAAACTTTGCAAAAAACTCACAGAGCATAGCACTAGAGGACTTTGCGGGTATAATTGAGAGAAACAAAGAAAACAGGGAGAGACTGAGTTTAGAGATAATATCCAAGTCTCACGATATTTCTCCTTGTAGGGTAAAGGAGTTTATCCCTTGTAATATTTGTGATTATAAGTTTGTGTGCCGATTTAACCGCTTTGCAAATAGTGATAAGATACGTTATGTCAAACCAGTTAAAAAGTCAGATGAGGAAGAGTAAATGGCGAATTTTAATGAAAAACAGCTACAGGCAATAGATGATAGGGATAACAGCCTTATCATATCAGCATCTGCTGGTACTGGTAAGACGACTGTTCTCATAAATAGAGTGACAAAGCTGATAATAGAAGATAAGAAGAGTGTATCTGGCATGCTCATCATGACGTTTACTGATGCAGCAGCGTCAGAGCTGAGGCTTAGACTTCAGTCTAAACTACTTGAAGTGCTTGAATCAGAGGACTTATCTGATGATGTTAAGGTGTATCTAAAGTCAGAGCTCAGGAAACTTCAGTCAGCAGACATATCGACAATACACAGTTTTTGTTCTAAAGTCATAAAGGAAAACTATCATGTACTTGGCATAGAGCCTACCATGTCTGTCATGGATACCATAGAGACCAACAGTTTAAAGAAGCAGTGCCTTGATGAGGTGATAGAGCAGAGTTACAGTGATGAAGAAATGCTACCAGCCATCTATACCTATACAGATAATTATGGGGATAAGAAGCTTCGGTCTACTGTGCGAAAAATTTATGAAAATGCCATGTCTACGCCAGACCCAGAGAAGTTTATGGACTATGTGCTGCAGATTGTAAATAGACCTATTGTTACAGTGTCCAATCAGGAATTTTATGAGCGGTTAAAAGTCTATTTGTTGGATACATTTACTGAAGTATACGAAGAGTATGAAGCTATGTACACTAGGCTTTTAGACATTGGAGTAGGTCAAAAGGCGCTTGGTGTCATTGCTGATGAAGTCAATATGATAGAGTGTATAGTAGATACCATAGAAGATAAGGGCTATCAAGAAGTGGTCGAACTTGGCATGCCAAAGTTTGGAAGACTTACTTTTAACAAGGATGACAAGGCAGCCTTTGAATCAGCACTGGAAGATATTGACGAGTACAAGGACCTCAGAAAAGAGCTAAAGGATATTGTCATAAAGTCCTATGGTGGATTTTTTGTGGTGAGTGAAGAAGAGCAAATTAGAAGAATTGTAAGGGTTCGCCAGACAATTAAGTCTCTTATCAACATGACAAAGAAGTTCAAGGAACTCTATGCTAGTAAGAAGATAGCAGACAATAAACTAGACTATGATGACTTGATACTCTTTGCTAAAAATGCCCTAGAACACAGTGAAGTGTCAGCTTATTATAGAAATAAATTTGACTATATCTTTGTGGATGAATATCAGGATACCAATGGTGCGCAGGATATCATCGTCGACCTAATTAGAAGGGAAAATAACTTATACATAGTAGGGGACTACAAGCAGAGTATTTATGGATTTAGGAAGGCTGACCCTAATTTATTTTTAAATAGGGAGAAGTACTTTAAAAAAGAAGAGAATAAAGATTACTTAGCCCTTGATTTAGACCAAAACTACAGGACATCTCCGTCTATTCTTGACTATGTGAATAGGGTCTTTTCAGAGATTATGGTGGAGAGTTTTGGTGGTTTAAATTATATCGAAAATGGTATGCTTAGAAGTGGTAGACCAGATGACTTTACAGTGCGATTAAAGCCGAATTTTGAAGTGTTTGCCTTAAAAGATGGCAGGGATTTTCTGGATAAGCATGAATTATATGATAAGTTTGAATTTAAGGTTAGGGTGCTTGCCCGAAAAATACAAGATATCGTCGGTACAACGCTATATGTGAATCCTGATGGGACAGAAAAGATTGCAAGTTATTCCGATATCGCAGTATTGGTTCGTTCAAAGTCTGATAAAGCAGCTAGGATGAAGCAGATATTTAAGAGTTGTGGGCTGAATCTAGACATTAGCAAAGAAGAGAATCTACTTGAAATTATTGAAGTGGCGATACTGATACGATTTTTGTTTTATGTGGATAGTTCTGCCTCTGACGTTGATTTAATTGCTGTACTTAGGTCTGAACTAGTTGGTCTCACAGATGGAGAGTTGTACCATATATCAATGATGAAAGGTAGTACATTTTATGAGAGGTATAGGGCTTATCGTGAGTTAAAAACAGCTGACGCAAAGACATTAGAGAAAATTAATGCTTTTGAGAGACTTGTTGAGTACGTTCGAAGTCATAGTCATCTCAGCATAAGGGATAGACTAAACCATGTCATTGAGGTGACAAAGTATTCTTACAAGGTGCTTGGCAAAGAGGAAGGTGCCATCCTTATGGATGCTGTATATTCTTTATTAGATGTTGTGAGCCGATTTGAGAAAGATAGGGCAAAGGGGCTTAGTTATTTTGTGTCCTATATAAAGTCGTTGATGGATTCTGGCGAGATACTGAGTTATATTTCAAAGAATACTGAAAATGCGGAGAGTGTAAAGTTGGTGACTATTCACGCATCCAAAGGACTAGAATTCCCAGTTGTCATCCTATTTGATGTGTCAAGTAAGTTCAATAAAAATGACCTTATAGCAGATGTTTTAGTGGATGATTACTATGGCATAGTTGGAAGGTACATTGATAGGGAGAAAGGCATCAGTTTAGAGAACTTAGAGCAGATGGCTCTTTCTAGGTATAATTATGAAAAGCTGCTTCAAGAGGAGTCAAGGCTATTATACGTGGCAATGACGAGGGCTCAGTATCGCCTAGATATACTCGCCTTTCCTAGGGTTTTTGAAGTGACTGGCTATCTTAATAGGACTAGAGAGAAGTCGTCAATACTGTCTGCCAATTCGTATTTTGATTGGCTTATCAACTGTTCTGGTTTAAGGCGTGTTCGAATTGATAAGAAGGAAGGCATAGTAGATACATTAGATATCAGTTCAAAATACTTAAATGCCTACATTTATGCAGAAGATGATATGTGTTTTGAAGAGAATACAAAGACGGAACTTAGTCTTGCCATGATGAATAGTACAGAAGGTGGAGAAGTTGAGCTGATTACATCCTTTGTGCCAAGTATGATACCAAAGAGGTCTAAGATAGAGCGAAAATCAGTAAGTAAAATAGCGAAGAAGTCAGATGAAGATAGTTTAAAGACTTATAGTAAGACAGCTTTTCAACCCCAAAAAGGAGTCAGTGCTGCTGATATTGGTAATGCCTACCACAAGTTTATGATGTACTATATGAGTAGTGATAAGGCTGTATCCGATATTCTTTCAGAAACAGAAAAGCCCTACTTGACAGAGTTAGAGAAGTCTTTGGTAGATGAGAAGAAACTGAGAGCATTTGAAGAAAATGACTTTACAAGAGAGCTGAAGAAGGCTGATGTAAAGTGGGCTGAGAAAGAATTTATCTACCTAAAAGACGATGAAGGAATTTTAGTTCAGGGTATTATTGACTTTGCTGCAGTGATTGATGGAAAGATTGTCCTACTTGACTACAAGACTGATAGGGCGTCAAAGGATGTGCTAGTAAAGCGGTATACAGGACAGCTTGAACTCTATAAAGAAGCCCTTGAGAATTTGACAGGTCTTTCTGTGGAAAGTATGTACCTCTATAGCATTTACAATGATGAGTATGTGAGAGTTGGGGAATACTAATTTTGATTAAAACTTTAGTCTAAGATTCCACACCTTGAAACACTATATTCATTAAGCAAATGCTTTTTCTTGCAAAGCCTACCTCATAATGTCATTCAGAGGAACGACGTAAGGAGTGACGTAGGAATCTAAGCATTTGCGATAATCGAAGCGTTTCATAGGTTCTAAATGACATACTAGAGTTTTGAAACTGTGTAGTTTATATAGTGATGAAAGAGTAATGGTGATACTATGGTAAAACAATATTCAAAGATGCTGATAAGAGAGGAATTTGTAAGACTTTTAAATGAAAAGCCTTTTAACAAGATTACAATTACAGAATTAGTTAAGCGGTGTGAACTCAACCGAAATACCTTTTATTATTACTATGAAGATTTATATGCAGTTTTGATGGAAGTTTTTGAAGATGAGTTGGGCAAAATCACAAGTGGATACTATGATGGAAAGACTTGGAATGATACCCTTTTCTTACTGACAGAATTTGCTAGAGAGAATAAAAGAGCAGTTTTTCATGTTTATCATTCACTACAGAGAGAAGATTTGGAGCGATTTCTCTATACTTATGCTGAAGGGGTGTTAAAAAAGTTTGTTGATGATGAGTGTAGGGGAATGGATGTTGACGAATATGATGAAGCACTTGTTGTCAAGTTTTTTCAAATGGCACTTACAGGTATGCTGATTGAGTGGATTAGCAAGGGGATGAAAGAAGATATTAACTTTGTTATTGCTAGGATGAGTACACTACTTGACGGTATAATAAAGATAATATTAGAGAATAGTGAAAAAAGTTGATAATTAATATACTATGTTTTCTCTGGCGGTGAGTATAATCATTGCCAGAGTTTTTTTTATTAGACAATTAACTCTATCTGTCTGATTTTTTGGCATGCGAGAAATCTTGACTCTTTGATTAGCCTTTTGTATTTGTTATTCTCTGTTTGTTGAGAGGTGGTGCAGATGAAATGATGGAGTATATTTCATCTGCAAGACTAACCCATAGTAAAAGTAGAAAAGAAGAAGACAAGAGTGTTAAAGGAGGAAGAACGATGTATTACGGAAGTGGAAACTATGAGGCGTTTGTAAGACCAAGAAAACCAAAGGATGTAGATAAAAAATCAGCTTATATTGTGGGTTCTGGTTTAGCGGCTTTGTCTGCTGCTTGTTTTTTAGTCAGAGATGGACAGATGAAAGGTGAAAACATTCATATACTAGAGAAAGACCCAATTCCTGGTGGTGCTTGTGATGGCTATATCTATGACAATGTGGGTTATGTCATGCGTGGTGGACGTGAAATGGATAATCACTTTGAAGTAATGTGGGACTTGTTTAGAGATATTCCTTCTATTGAGACAGAAGGTGTGAGTGTTTTAGATGAGTATTACTGGCTAAATATGGACGACCCTAACTTCTCATATATGAGAGCTACAAAAAACAGGGGAGAAGACGGGGGGACAAATAAACAGTTTGGACTTTCAGATAAAGCAGCAAAGCAAATAATGAGATTATTCTTTACTCCTGATGAGAAGCTTTACAATAAAAAGATTACAGAATTCTTTGATGAAGACGTTTTAAATTCTAATTTTTGGTTGTATTGGCGCACAATGTTTGCCTTTGAAAACTGGCATTCAGCATTGGAAATGAAGCTATATATTAAGCGTTATATTCACCATATTGAAGGGCTTCCTGATTTTAAAGCGCTAAGATTTACGAAGTACAATCAGTATGAGTCTATGATACTTCCGATGATTAAGTATTTAGAGAAACACAATGTGGACTTTAAGTATGATTGTCATGTAGTAGATGTTCGTTTTGATATAAAAGGTAGTAAAAAGCTAGCGAAAGAGTTAGTTTATAGAACTAGCGAAGGGGAAAAAAGACAGACACTTACAGAAAATGAACTGCTATTTATTACAAACGGTGGTTGTGTAGAGAACTCATCTATGGGAAGTCAAAATAAGCCTGCAGAGTTTAAAAAAGAACTCAAAGAAGGTGGCGGCTGGGACTTGTGGAGAAGAATAGCTGCTCAGGACAAGTCATTTGGTAATCCTGATAAATTTTGCCATGACCCAGAACTAACTAATTGGATGTCAGCTACTGTGACAACATTTGACGATAAGATTACGCCATATATTCAAAATATATGTAAACGTGACCCACATTCTGGTAAGGTAGTCACTGGTGGTATTGTCACTGTTAGGGATTCTAATTGGTTACTTAGCTGGACATTTAATAGACAGCCACAATATAGAACACAAAAGCCTAATGAACTAGTTGGCTGGATTTATGGTCTATTTAGTGATAAAGAAGGAAACTATGTAAAGAAAGCAATGCGTGATTGTACAGGTAAGGAAATCTGTATGGAGTGGCTATATCACATGGGTGTTCCAGAAAATCAGATTGAGGAGCTAGCTACTAATAGTGCTAATACAGTGCCTGTTATGATGCCTTATATTACTGCATTCTTTATGCCGCGTGAAGCAGGTGACAGACCAAAGGTTGTGCCAGATGGTGCTGTAAACTTTGCTTTCTTAGGACAGTTTGCTGAGACGCCTAGAGATACAATCTTTACTACTGAGTACTCTATGCGTACTGGTATGGAAGCCGTCTATACATTACTTGATGTGGAGAGAGCTGTTCCTGAGGTATGGGGTAGTACTTATGATGTTAGAGATTTACTACACTCTTCGTATGCGCTTAGAGATGGTAAGAAAATTACTGATATGGAGATGAGCTTTTTCGAAAAGTTCGCTCTAAATAAAGTGCTTAAGAAGATTAAGGGCACTGATTTAGAAAAACTATTAAAGTCGCAAAAGTTGATTGATTAGGTTTGATATAGGAATATTGGGTGAAAAAAGAGTATTATACTAATTGGAATATAAGTTTATTGAAGTTAGTATAGATTATTTAAAAGAGATGCTTTTAGAAGAAGGCATCTCTTTTTTATAAGCATAGAAAATAAATCAATTTTAATTATAATATCCATTGACAGCTTGCCCTTATTGTAGTACGCTGAAAGGTAATAATATATCGAGTTTTAAAGAAAGAACATGGAGGTGAATAATGCAGGACAAGATACGATTTAAGGGTTACACGTATGATGATGTGTTACTAGTGCCAAGAAAATCTGATGTACTACCTAACGATGTAGAATTAAAGACTAGACTCACTAAAACTATCAATATTAATATTCCACTTATTAGTGCTGGTATGGATACAGTAACAGAGTCAAAACTTGCTATAGCAATGGCTAGACAAGGTGGTATTGGTATTATTCATAAGAATATGAGTATAGAGAAGCAGGCTCTTGAAGTAGATAAAGTCAAACGATGTGAACATGGTATTATTGTAGACCCATTTTCTTTAAAGGCAGACAATAAAGTATCAGAGGCTTTGGAATTAATGGCAAGGTACAGGATTTCAGGTGTGCCTATTGTTGATGAGGCTGGAAAGCTAGAAGGCATTATCACAAACAGAGATATCAGATTTGAGAGTGAAAGCACTGATGATAAGTTAATCAGAGAGATTATGACTAGCGAAAACCTCATTACTGCTAATCCTGGAATATCGATGAAAGATGCTGAAGGCATACTGAGAAAACACAAGATAGAGAAGCTCCCACTAATAGATGATGAAGGATATCTAAAGGGGCTTATTACGATAAAGGATATTGAGAAAATTATTGTTTATCCAAACAGGGCAACAGATAGCAAGAAGAGACTCCTTGTTGGTGCTGCTGTAGGTGTATCAAGGAATATGTTTGAGAGAATTGATGCTCTTGTAGAAGCTGGCGTTGACGTAGTAGTTCTTGATTCAGCGCATGGACACTCTAAAAACATCATTGATGCGGTAAGAACTATCAAGGAAAAATATCCTGATTTACAGTTAATAGCAGGTAACGTTGCAACACCAGAGGCGACAGAGGAGTTAATCCATGCAGGAGCAGATGCAGTAAAAGTAGGTATAGGTCCTGGAAGTATTTGTACTACAAGGATTATTGCAGGTATTGGCATGCCGCAGCTAACTGCTGTATATGAGTGTGCTAAGATTGGTGACAAGTACGATGTACCTGTTATAGCTGATGGTGGTATCAAGTATTCAGGAGATATCACAAAGGCAATAGCAGCAGGTGCTTCATCTATCATGCTCGGCTCATTACTTGCAGGTACAGAAGAAAGTCCTGGAGAATTAATCATATTTAGGGGAAGAAGTTTTAAACTATATAGAGGTATGGGCTCTGAAGCGGCTATGGCAGCTGGCTCTAAGGATAGGTACTTCCAAAATGATACAAAGAAATTTGTACCAGAAGGTGTAGAAGGCAGAGTTCCTTACAGGGGAACAATTGCAGAGAATGTTTACCAATTAATTGGTGGACTAAAGTCTGGTATGGGTTACTGTGGTGCAAAGGATATAGAAACACTTAGAAAAGAAGCAGAATTTGTTGAGATAACTGGTGCAGGACTTAGAGAGTCGCATCCACATGATATCTCTATTACAAAGGAATCATCAAATTATAGCATGCCAGAGTAGCCGTTATAATGGGTATCCATTATAGAATTCTTAGGTGTTAAAGAGAGGTCATTCTTATGAAAAAATTAATTTATATTATGGCTTTACTTTTAGTGTTTACATCAATTATGTTTGTGCCTACTTATGCTGAAGTAGACCCTTTAAAAGATTTTGATATTACGTGGCTAGATGAGAAGTACAACAGGGTTGAACCATTTATTGAAGGAACAGCAATAGCTTATACTTCTTATAAGGAAAATGGAGATGCACTCCCTACTTTTGATGAAAGAGTTTTCATTGATAAGAGGGGAATAAAGGTTGCCGATGTAAAAGATACCGACGGAAGCTATACTAGTATAACAAGTTCTAGTACGGTAGAACCTTGGAATAGTAGTTATAATGATGACTTACTTGGGGTTATACCGTACCCTATGAGTCCGTGGTCTTATAATTCAAAGTGCCCTGAGAAAGAGGAATATTTCACTTTTTGTGGGGGCTATGAAATACATTATATTGGTGGAATTGGCGAGTTTATGAATAGCCTTGGCAAAACAATTGTCGAGGCAGATGTTGTCAATTATTTTGTTACCTATGATGATTTGATTTTGTTGCAAATTGCTGATGAGAATAAAGATACTCCTGATATGTATTCACCATATACTTGTTATAACACAAATGGAGATGTTGTGATTACAGGTATTGACCCTGATGTCAGAACAGGGGCTATGGGTTTGGATGATAGGTATCTCCCCTTTGCAGAAAGACCTAGTGTGTGGAAACAGTTAGATAATGGTAAGTATGAGCCTTATGATTACAGTGATTATATCGATTCAAAGGATGCTGTTTATAAACTGATACTTCCGTTTAATGAAGGGCTTACTAGCTTGCAAAATGAAGATAATGGAAAGTATGGCATCTTAGATAGAAATGCCAATGTTGTAGTGCCATATGTTTTGGATGAGCCAGCATTTTTTAATCAGGGGCTTGCCGTCATAAAATACAATGGACGATATGGTATTATGAAAGACCCTAGAAAAGCTGAAGAAGTAGCTGGTATCAATAGTTTCATCATGGCAGAAGAACTATTTGACTTAGGGCTATTTCAAGGGGTGTCAAAAGATGAATTCTTGCCAGAACTGAATGAAGCAGTAACATCTTATGAAGCTATTACTTTGATAGGTAGAGCCTTAGAGTGGGATGTGGATAAAAATGCAACAAGTTCATTTACAGATGTTCCAAGTTGGGCAGTTCCATATACGGAATATGCTAGAGACAAGGGAATTACTTCTGGTGTATCAAGCAAAGATTTTGGAAAGCTTGTAAATGGCAGGAGAATTATTACGTGGTTTCTAGCGGCAATGGGTGAAGACAAAGAGGATGTATGGCGAGATACCTATACTTATTCGATGAAGTATAATATGCCTATCACTGTTAGCAATGTGAGAAATGATGTTGTTCATATCATCTATCAAGGTATACAGTTTCCTGTTGTTGGCGAAGATACACCACTTATTGATAAGATAAGAGAGAACAACAAGCCGAAGCAGTGAGGTTTATTTTGTTTCTTTAAAAAGTTTTTTAAATAATATATAGCAAAAGGTTTACTTAAAAGGAGTTAAGACGAAAAAGAAAGACCTAGTACTTGTAATAGACTTTGGTGGTCAGTACAACCAAACTATTGCTAGAAGGGTTAGAGAATTAAATGTATATGCACTGGTAAAGCCGTATACGATTACTGCGGAAGAAGTCAACCAGATGCAGAGTGGTGGGTACAGCCAGATGCAGTAAAAGGTCATGCACTATTTAATATAAGTGAACGAACAGGTTTTGTTGGCACAAGCGAAAATAACATTGAATTTAGCGAGTAGTTTATAAAATAATAGTGCACGCTTAGGAGGGGTAAAATGTATAAAAAGTTAGCTGTTTTCATTTTATTTGTCTTTGTACTTTCTATTTTTCCATTTGAAATTTACGCTGATGCAGATGCTTTGGGTGAGTATGATATCATTTGGGTTGATGAAAATTATGATAAGATGGAACCATTTAAAGCTGGTTATGCAGTAGCTTATAAAGGGTTTAATCTTGATGAATTTGGAACACCTAGTTATAGAGAACGCGTTTATATTGATAAAAATGCTGAAAAGCTTGATGAAAAATTATATCAAGCATTAGATGATGGATTATATGAAAAGTATGCTACGAATTGTGTAGATTCAGAGAATAGTAGTTATAGAAATGATTTAATCATTGTTAATTCTTCGTCTGTGACAAGGCCGTTTGAGTACAATGGACCTATTGAAAAAGCTCATTTATATAAATATAACTGTGGTAGTTATGTGGTAAATATTAAGAATTACATGGCTACAATATACGATAATCAGGGACATAAGATTGTGCCAAGAGAGGCTATTGGTTATTTTGTTACCTATGATGATCTTATTATGGTTCAGCATGCAGGCGGAGTAGATGATGAAGTTCCTAAAATATACAATACCTATACTTGTTATAATAAGAAGGGCGATATTATTATGGAGGGCATTGATTCTCAAGCTAGGACAGATGTATTATCTGGAGATACAAAATATCTGCCATTTTCAGAAAGACCAAGCGTGTGGAAATCTCTAGGAAATGGAAGGTATGAGCCATACAGTGATGCTTCCTATAAAGAGGGCTTTGATGATGAGTATGAACTTATACTGCCATTTAATGATGGACTTACTAGCATAAAAAATGATGAGGGTAAGTATGGCGTGCTGGATAGGAAGGCAAAACTTATCGTGCCTTATGTGCTTGATGAACCAGCATTTTTTAATGAAGGACTTGCTGTCATTAAGTACAATGGGAAATATGGCATTATGAAAGACCCTAGAACTGCTGATGAAAGAGGCGAGTTAAACAGTTTGGGCATGGCAAAAGAGCTTCATGATTTAGGGCTGTTCCAAGGTGTGTCAAAAGATGAATTCTTGCCAGAACTGAATGAAGCAGTGACATCTTATGAAGCTATTACATTGATAGGTAGAGCCTTAGAATGGGATGTGGATAAAAATGCAACAAGTTCATTTAGAGATGTTCCAAGTTGGGCAGTTCCATATACAGAATATGCTAGAGAGAAGGGGATTACTTCTGGTGTATCAAGCAAAGAGTTTGGAAAGCTAGTGAGTGGCAGGAGAATTATTACGTGGTTTCTAGCGGCAATGGGCGAAAACAAAGAGGATGTATGGCAAGATACCTATACGTATTCGATGAAGTATAATATGCCTATCACTGTTAGCAATGTGAGAAATGATGTGGTTCATATCATCTATCAAGGTATACAGTTTCCTATTGTTGGGGAAGAGAAACCCCTTATTGATAAGATAAGAGAGAACAAAAAGCCAAAACAATGAGGGTTATTTTGTTTCTTTAAAAAGTTTTTTTAAATAATAAATAGCAAAAGGTTTACTTAAAAGGAGTTAAGATGAAAAAGAAAGACCTAGTACTTGTAATAGACTTTGGTGGTCAGTACAACCAAACTATTGCTAGAAGGGTTAGAGAGTTAAATGTATATGCACTTGTAAAGCCGTATACGATTACAGCAGAAGAAGTCAAGGAGATGAATCCTGATGGCATGATTTTCACAGGCGGTCCAAATAGTGTATTTGGAGAGTCTGCCCTTGAGTTTGACAAGAGAGTTTTTGAGCTTGGTATTCCTATCCTAGGTATTTGCTATGGTGCACAGCTTATGGCGCACACACTAGGTGGCGTTGTTGACACTGCGCCAACAAGTGAGTATGGAAAGACAATGATGAAGGTACTTGACAGTAGTTCAGAGCTGTTTAATGAGATTCCTGAAACTTCTGTGGTGTGGATGAGTCATACAGATTATATCAAAGAAGTCCCAAGTGGATTTGAAATAACGGCAAATACGAAAGATTGTCCTGTAGCAGCAATGGAGAACAAAGAGAGAAAACTTTATGCCATACAGGCGCACCCAGAAGTTATGCATACAGAGTGCGGTAGAGAAATCCTAAAGGGCTTTGTCAAAGATGTATGTGAGCTAGAAGGAAGCTGGAAAGTAAACACTTTTGTAGAAGATGAATTAGAAAAAATTAGAAATACAGTAGGTGATGGAAAAGTTCTACTTGCATTATCAGGTGGCGTAGATTCTTCAGTGGCTGCAGTTATGCTGAGTAAGGCAATTGGCAAACAGCTTACTTGCGTGTTTGTAGACCATGGACTTCTCAGAAAGAATGAGTCTGAAGAAGTGGTAAGCGTGTTTGGTGAAGAAGGCGACTATGACCTTAATTTCATCAGAGTAGATGCTAGAAATAGATTTTATGAAAAACTAGCAGGCGTCACAGAGCCTGAGAGAAAGAGAAAAATCATTGGCGAAGAGTTTATCAGGGTATTTGAAGAAGAAGCAAAGAAAATTGGCGCAGTCGACTTTTTAGCACAGGGCACAATATATTCTGATGTCGTTGAATCTGGAAATGGCGATTCAGCGACAATCAAGTCACATCACAACGTTGGTGGACTACCCGACTATGTCGATTTCAAAGAAATCATAGAGCCGCTTAGAATGTTATTCAAAGATGAAGTAAGAGCAGCAGGAAGAGAACTTGGACTACCAGATAGCTTAGTAGATAGACAGCCATTCCCAGGACCAGGACTAGCTATCAGAATAATAGGTGACGTCACACCAGAAAAAATCAGAATAGTCCAAGAAGCAGACTACATCTATAGAGAAGAAGTCAGAAAGTCAGGCGAAAGCAAGAACATCGCACAGTTCTTTGCAGCACTGACAAACATGAAGTCAGTAGGCGTAATGGGCGACTTCAGAACATATGACTATGCAGTTGTCCTAAGGGCAGTCAAAACATCAGACTTTATGACAGCTGAATCAGCAAAACTCCCATGGGAAGTACTTGAAAAGGCAACAATTAGAATCATCAATGAAGTCAAGGGCGTCAACAGAGTATTCTATGATCTGACAGGAAAACCACCTGGGACTATAGAATTCGAATAGCTATTAATATCTTAAAAAATCATCATATATTATTCGCTATATTTAAAATATTGAAGGGATACAGAGGAGTTTTAATTATAATGAATAAGCTAAATCAAATAAAAAAGGAATTATTTTCAAATCAGAATGGTAAATGTTTCTTCTGCGGTAAAGAAATGCCCATACAGTATTTTGAATTAGAGCATTTGCAACCAAAATTATTGGGAGGAGAAGATTCTATTAATAATCTAGTTCTTAGCTGCAAAATGTGTAATCATAAACGTGTAGGTAAGAGGCCTTTTTGTGAAATCGATTTTAACTTATATATTTTACAATTATTAAAACAGAGAGATGATTTTAGAAATATAAAACGAGAAGCATTAATTTCAGATAAAGAAAGATATATAGTTGATATTTTAGTTGAACAACGTCTTGAAAATAAGTGGCATAAAGTTATTATTGAATTAAAAACAACCCCGATATTTACATCTAGTAGATTGAACGAGATTTTAAATATATTATTAACTCAACTTTCCCAGCAAAAAAACAGCTTTAAAACGTTGAAATATCAATGTTTTTTAACAAATAAATATGCCTCTTGACATAGAAAATGCACCTT